>Ga0078972_1008647_pt1 | contig 21016 bp, 17 predicted proteins | sample YelNatPaOPGAMG01_FD_67568 | JGI IMG/M metagenome (GOLD analysis project Ga0078972, IMG submission 67568) | Hot spring thermophilic microbial communities from Obsidian Pool, Yellowstone National Park, USA - OP-RAMG-01 (SPADES assembly) (version 2) | ecosystem: Environmental > Aquatic > Thermal...
TGGATGCTTCCAAAGGGAGATCCAGAAGGGCCGAAGGACAATTTGTTAGGAAGGATGTGTGTTATCCCAGAGCTATACAACGAGCTTCAAGGAAGGACTATCGTTCCATTCAATCCCTTCGAGATGAAAAGTTCGCTTCAGTACAATGCCACGAAGGGTTCCATCAGGTATACCATTCTGAATGACCTCATAAGGGCTTTGATAATCGACTCCCACGAGGACCTTGTGGCAGCTTGGTCAACAATAATCTCTACAAACGAAACGCTCAACCGGGCTGGCATCAAGTCTGCAACGATCGCAGAGGCGATAGACAGGCTTTGCGCCGTTCCTGTTACAGAGTCGGAGGTTGAAGAGCTTGCAGCGAATTGGAGCGACCCCCAGTTCAGGAACAGATACATCCAGGAGTGGCATACGTTTGCAAAACAGAAGTACGCTGACGCAATAGAGCTAGCAAGGTCCGCAGGTGCAGATCTCGTAGCTTCCTTCCAAAACCAGATAGCGCAACTGAAAACAACTGCTCAGAACAACCTGTATGCTGGCATTGGAGGCGGCCTTGTCGTGGGCTTGATCGTAGGGTTTGCATTCTCGCTCTTCTTGTCACGAAGAAGGGAAATGGCTGCTGTCAAGAAGTAGGACAGCAGCTCACATCCTTTTTTCAAGCGAGTCAACGTTTTTCTATCTCTGAAAGTAGTATTGGGATAGGAGAGACACCAAGGGAGGCAAAGGCATGGTCGCCGTAGAGCTAAGTCATATCACAAAAACTTTTGGAAAGACGACCGCTGCCAAGGATGTCTCTTTCCAGGTCAGGCAGGGGGAGCTCTTCTTCCTTCTTGGTCCAAGCGGCTGCGGCAAGACTACGATACTTAGGATCATCGCCGGATTTTACAAACCTGACGAGGGGAAGGTTTTTTTCGACGGCCGTGAGATGAACTCGGTTCCTACACACAAGCGGAACGTCGGAATGGTGTTTCAGAACTACGCCCTTTGGCCCCACATGACTGTTTACGACAACATAGTTTATGGACTGAAGGTGAGGCATGAACCTGCAAGCGAGTGCGTGAGGAAAGCGAAGGAGGTGCTCAGGGTAATGAGGATGGAGGAGCTTGCATTGCGCTACCCGAACCAGCTCTCTGGTGGTCAGCAGCAGAGGGTTGCCCTTGCTAGGGCACTTGTCATAGAGCCAAACGTTTTGCTTCTCGACGAACCTTTGAGTAACCTTGATGCTAAGCTTAGGCTTGAGATGAGGGGGGAGATAAAGAGGATCCAAAGGGAATTGCGCATAACTTCGATCTATGTGACGCACGACCAAGAGGAAGCGCTTTCGATGGCTGACAGGATGGCCATAATGAACTTCGGGAGAATAGAGCAGATCGGTTCTCCAATGGAACTGTACAACAATCCAGGAAATAAGTTCGTTGCAGGTTTCGTGGGCGAAACGAATTTCATTTCGGGCGTAATAGAAGATTGTGCTTTACCTGATGGACATTGCTTGGTGCGCCTATCTCCAAAGTTGAAAATTCGGGCAAAAAAGGAGAAAAGCTTAGGTGAGGGGCAGCATGTTGTCTGCTCCATAAGGCCGGAGATGATCCAGATCCACGATAGGGCACCTGTCGAGAAATCGAATACATTCGGTGCCAGGATCCTTTCCCTGGAGTACTACGGAACGGTAGAACATTACTCACTCGAGGTCGAGAATGGTTTCGTGGTTAAGGCCACGAGGTATAGTCCAAGGCTTCATGAGAGGAAGCCTGGCGATCTCATATACTTTTCTTTCCACCCTGAAGACGTAAAGCTGTTTCCAGAATAGGAGGCCTAGGCCTTTGCTCCGAATAAGACTTGGACAGGAGATCGATAAGGGTTCATTCTTAATTTTCCTCCTAATAATGGCCTTTCTATCCGCTTTCCTCATCTACCCGATAATTTATGTATTCGTCAACTCATTCTTCATCGGGGGCAATATTTCTCTCTATTACTTTGAATCGATGATCCAGGACCCACTGTACAGGGAGAGCATTGTAAACAGCCTCACAATAGGCCTTACTGCTACAGTGCTTACATCTCTGATCTCCATTCCCCTCGCCTTTCTGATGGTGAGGTATGATTTTCCGCTCAAGAGGCTTGTGCAGGGCTTGCTGCTCGTCCCCCTTGTCATGCCACCATTCGTTGGAGCGATCGGCATGGTGCAGCTGTTCGCCCGATACGGAGCGGTCAACATCCTGCTGATGAACCTAAAGCTAATCTCAAGGCCCATCGACTGGTTCGGAGGTGGCTTTTGGGGTGTTGTCCTGCTAGAGGCCCTTCACCTTTACCCATACCTTTACCTAAATGTGGCTGCTGCACTTTCGAACATCGATCCTACACTAGAAGAGCAAGCTGAGTGCCTCGGCTCGAGCGGTTTCAGGCTTTTCAGGACGATCACCTTCCCATTGGTGCTCCCTGGATACTTTGCAGGCGCCATCATAGTCTTCATATGGTCCTTTACAGATCTTGGGACACCACTAATCTTCAACTACAGAAAAGTAGTTCCAGTTACGATCTTCTCGATGGTGCGCGACATATGGCAAAATCCGATGGGTTATGCGTTCACAGTCATGACGCTCTTCATATCGGTCGCGTCGATCGTTATCGCTAGGAGGTACATTGGGTCGAAAACTTACGAGATGATGAGCAGGGGGCACTTCACCCCTAGGATCTCCCGCTTGAGGCGCTGGAAGATCGTGCTTGCATACATCTTCCTAGGCACGCTGATTCTGGCTGCCCTTACGCCCCAGATCTCGGTAGTCCTGATATCCTTCGCTGAGCAATGGTTCTTTTCTCCCCTTCCCCAGTCTTGGACGACACGTTTCTACGAAACCGTGGCGACCCATCCATTGACCGTTGGAAGTATCCGGAACAGCCTATTCTACAGCCTATCAAGCACCGCCATAGATATCGTCCTTGGGTTGGTTATTGCTTACCTCCTTGCGAGGAAGAGGGTCCCAGGTAAGGATGTGCTCGACTCCACGGTCATGTTGCCCCTCGCCCTTCCCGGCATCGTCCTAGCTTTTGGATATGTTACGGGCTTCTCTGGAACGATTCTTGATCCGTTCATCGATCCAACGGTCCTGCTCATCGTAAGTTATGCTGTGCGGAGGCTTCCTTATTCTGTGAGGGCTGCATATGCTGGCTTCCAGCAAACGAGCGTCTCTCTGGAAGAGGCATCCCTGAGCGTTGGGGCTTCCCCCATCAGGACGATAATTAAGATAACATTTCCGCTGATACTCGCTAATGTGATCGCCGGCGGCATAATGTCCTTTTCAGCTGGAATGATGGAGGTAAGCGACAGCCTGATCTTGGCGATGAAGGACCAGTTCTTCCCGATAACAAAGACGATATACGAACTCGACCTAAGGCTTGGGGACGGTCCTTATGTGGCAAGCGCGCTTGGCATCGTTGGCACCATAATCGTTTCAGCTTGCATCCTAGTTGCAAACAGGCTGCTGGGCAGGTCCATGGGTGAGCTCTTCAGGGCATAGAGCAGCAATAAAGCAAAGCTTAGGGTTGAAGAGCTTACTTCGCCAAGTTCACTGGAGCTGCCGCAATAGCTGGGATCTCGAACTTCCACTGTCCGTCTTCGAATAGAGCTGATTCGATTGAATATTTTTCTGCTGTTCTGATGTCAAGCTCAAAGAAAGAGAAGCCCTTTATGAAGTCTTTGTGGGCAAGGTCCGTGAGGAGGTCTAGCAGGGAAGACAGCTCGCTTGTCGGAAGGTATGCCCTGATTATGAGACTATTGAATCCAACCTCCTTCTGATATGCCAATGCAAATGGAAGCCCCTTCAGTCCAGCAGCGAACGTTCCCAACTCCCTTCCGCTCGGAAACTCCACCCTCAGGTCTATGAGGCGGGAAACTTCTGGCGGGAATGCAAGTATCGTCGGATAATGTCCTCTTAGCACTCCAGATCTCTCGAGCTTCTCGTACCTGTACTTCACTGTCGGAACAGATACTCCCGCTGCTTTTGCAATTTCTGAGAACGCAATTTTTGGCTGCATATGGATCTGTTCAACTATGAAAATATCGAGCTTGTCGCAGATATTGGTGTAGTCCCTAGGATCTTCCAGCTCGATAGGCGGGCTCTCAGTCAATCTTTTTCGCACATCGCTCCACTTGTATATCCATACCTTCGCCGAAGGGTCGTACCACTCGAGGGATGGACCACAAGTGTGCTGCTCGCCGAGTAAATGAAACGTGAAATCCTTGATCAAACCTTCCTGTTGCATCTTGCCCAGAAACTGCCTGAATTGCCCAACGGACTTCTCAGGGATCCGCCAGACAAAAAGGTAGCTTAGGTTTGGAGTCAGAAGCCTGTAAAATTTCTCGAAGTATCTGATCGACTTGAGCTTACTAAGGACGATATCGTGACTATTCATGTGGGGATATACGATAGTCGATATTCTCTTCAAACCCATCTTGTTCCATGTAAACTGAGGTTCAAACTCCAGGTGGCACTTCTCCTCTAGCATCTTCATCCTGTAGTAGATCGTGGATTGGGGAAGACCTAGCTTTCGCGCAGCTTCCATCAGATTCCTTGGCCCGCCGTCTATGAGAGTCTGAACAATCTTCACACCTATATCATCTAAAAACTTGAATGAATCATGAAAATCCTCAAAGCTCTTTACGAACGAATAAGGATAATTTAATTCGGGCAATGCGTTTTCCTCAGTTTATATTCCACTAACTAAATAGAAAACTATATAATGTTAATCTATTCCAATGCAATATAGAACCTTTTTATCATAACGGAGATGGCTTTACTGGACCCAACGGCGCGCACCTCACCCTTCAATGTTTCTTGAGTAAGGATCCATATATATAATTTTTCCTAACTTCCTTATATTATTGGGATTGTAGGATTTTAAGTGTCTTTGCATTAATGAAGTAAATTCTATGAGGAAATGCGTTATATGTCTCTAAATTAAGTATTTAGAAGAGTTGAACGTTAATATTCTTCAATAGAGCCAATCTAATCTATTTTTAAGTCTAAAATATTGAAAGGTCAAAATTCTGACAGAATTGAAAAGGAAAAGTTGGCTCAGGCTTTCCTTGTTGTTTTTCTTCACTCAGATCCCTTTGCATAATTCCAACCGTTTTTTCGCATAAGGTAATGGACCAGACATATAGCGTAGGTCGCTGGTTGTCTTGCTGGCGAAAGCATGGGGGAATCTATCTCCAAAGATGCAAGGAGGCTGGGCTTTAACGAATCTTCCCTCAGAGCCGCTTTTCATGTTCTCAGGAGCGCTGTTTCCTCCGGGATTTTCCCAGGTTTTGTCGCTCTTGTTGTAAGAAGGCAGAAGATCATAGCAAAAGCCTGCTTTGGAAATAGGATGCTTATTCCTGAGAAAAGGAAGATGGAGCTCAACACAATCTTCGATGTGGCCTCCCTTACGAAGATCGTAGTCACGACAACACTCGTGATGAAGCTTGTGGATGAAGGAAAGCTCTGGCTAGGAGCCCGTGTCTCCGAACTATTGCCAGAGTTCTCGTCTGAAAAAAAGAAAGCCATCACCATCAGGAATCTCCTAACCCACACTTCAGGCCTTCCAGCTTGGGTGCCATTCTTCAAGCAGGCTGTAGGGAGGGAAAATGTGCTCCGCCTCGTCCTATCCACCGATCCTGAGTGCCCTCCAGGAACTAGGGAGGTCTACAGCGACCTTAACTTCATCCTGCTTGGGATGGTTGTTGAGGAGGCTCTTGGAAAAAGGCTTGATTTAGCAGCACGCGAAAAAATTTTCCTGCCGCTTGGCATGGTGGACAGCTTCTTCAATCCTCCTCGCTACCTTTGGGAAAGGGTGGCCGCAACAGAAAAGATGACGCAAGAACCTAGGTTGGGAAAGGTTGTACTTGGTGAGGTCCACGACGAGAATGCATATGCAATGGAGGGTGTCGCAGGTCATGCTGGACTTTTCACGACAGCTGGCGACCTTGCAAAGTTCTCAGCCATGATACTTGGTCTAGGGGCATTTCGAGGAAAAAGGGTGCTTTCTTCGCATGCTGTACGATTGATGACCCGTTGCCAGAACTTGAGCGGCTGTTATGGTCTTGGCTGGATGACAAACAAAATGGGAGACGCTGGAGACCTTTTCTCAGAGCTTTCATTCGGACATACGGGCTTCACTGGGACATCGCTTTGGATCGATCCGGAAATTGAGATATCAACTATTTTGCTAACAAATGCAGTCCATCCAAGCAGAGAACATAAAAGCCTTGCCGGTGTGAGAGCGCGCTTCAACAACGCCGTAGTGGCATCGATGGAAGGAGCATGAAATGCCAAGAGTCAGAGCTCCAGAAAAACTGATCGAGGAGATACCGCTTAGGAAACTTATCGGGCAGACTCTAGCTTTTTCTCCGGAAAGCTATTCTGAAGAGCTTCTCAAGCTGCTTGAGGAAACGCATGCAGGGTCTCTCATCTTTGTCTCTCGAGGAGTTAAGAGTGGGAATGATGCAAGGAAGCTTACTGAGAGCCTTCAGCAAACTTCCGAAAAGGATCAGCATGCTATTCCCCTTTTCATATGCGCTGAACAGGAGGGTGGATTTTACAGTCTCCCTCCAAAAGCAACACAATTCCCATCCAGCATGGCAGTTGCTGCGTCCAGGTCTGTGAGGCATTGCTATGACATGGCTTTCGCTTTGGCCCTGGAACTTCGCTCAATAGGGGTTAACATGAACCTGGCTCCAACTGCCAGTTTGGTACACAGTTCAGATGATCCACTTGGAATCGATTCTTTTGGCGAAGATGCAGCGCTCGCGACAAAACTTGCCAGCTCTTTCGTTAGAGGCCTGCAACATGGAGGCGTATCTGCAGCAGCAAAACCCTTTCCTGTGCGCTGTGGTGCTGAACAGGAAGGCGAACTTGTTGTCCCGCAGCCCATCGATAGGTTGCTTTCACTCGATCTGAAACCTTTCTCAGAATGTTTGCGCGTTGGTACCGATGCTGTTCTCATCGGAAGGGCCAAGATTCCAGCTGTAGACCCGAACGAAGTTTCAATCCTTTCGAGCAGGTTCGTAACGGGTTTCTTGCGCAACAGACTGGGTTTTGGAGGTTTGATTATGGCAGACCTAAGGGGCAAAGGTGCTGCAAAACTCGATACAAGGAAGGCTCTGGAGGCAGGCAACGACCTTTTGATAATCGACAATGAAAACTTGGCGCAGGCATCGGAAGAGATTCTAGCATATGCCCGGAAGAGTCGCGTTTTCACAAGGAGGGTAAAGGAGGCTGCTCTCCGCGTACTGAGGCTGAAATCGAAGAGGCTCAACAGATTCAGGAGGCCCAGCATGGCAACATATGGCGCAACACTTCATCTTAGGCTTGCGCAGAAGATAGCTAACGAATCTGTAACAGTTGCCAGAAATGCTGGAAATATTCCATTGAAGGATGAGGGGGCCATCCTATTAGTATGCCCCAAGCTTGATGAATCGTTAGAAACAGGACCGAGCGCGCTTTTCGATGTGATGAAGAAGTTGGGGCATCAGGTCAGGGGCTGTCCGGTAAGCCTCAATCCAACCAGGGAGGATGTTAGGAGGGTTATGGAGGAGGCGAAGAGGTCGGAGAACCTCGTCATATGCTCCATTGATGGGCACCGAAACAAGGAGCTTGCGGAATTGATTAGGCGCTGTCTGGAAATAAATCCTGCAGCCATAGTGGTTTCTATGGGGAACCCGCATGATCTTAAGCTACTTCCAGCCCAGAACTGTCTAGCAACATTTGGCTTGTCAAAGCCTTCTATGGAAGCTACAGCTGGAATCATACTTGGGCATTTGAAACCTTCTGGAACGATGCCGGTAAATCTCTCCTAGCTACAAAAGGGCCAATTTCAGCTTTTTTTGGAGATTCTCGACCCTTCATTGCAAGATTAGATTTATATGTAAGTAGGGAGTTGAAATGTCGAGAAACTCGAATATGGGGGAAATCTGCCCAACCTGTGGTCTGCCCCTGGATATGTGCATATGCAAGGAGATTAGCAAGCAGCAGCAGAAGATTACGGTGCGCTTGGAAACCAGGAAATTCAACAGAGACACAACCATAATCGAAGGGCTGGACGAGAAGGACTTCGATCTGCAAAAGTTGGCCAAGCAACTGAAGACCTTATGCGCCTGTGGCGGAACGGCTAAGGACAAGTACATAATGCTACAAGGAGACCAGCGTCAAAAGGTTACAGCATATCTGGAGACCCTGGGTTTTCCAAAATCCAACATAAACACCATCTAGGTTCGTCATCCTAGAGTGGAACGAACTCCGGTTGTTAAGCTAGGCATAAGAATCTTAAAGAACCTAACTTGGCTAAGCTGAACCTAACCTGAATAGATTAGACCAACGCATATTGAATTTTCCCTCCCTCCAATTATAAACTCTTTTAAGTATGATTTTGGGCACACTACAGTTAGGGCAAAGGTATTGGGTGAAAAGATACTCAAGAGGATAGAGGAAGGACAAAGTACCTATGAGAAGATCCTGAGGTACATCCCAGGCTATAGAGGGTACAAGCAGAAGGAGATCAGGAGGGAAACGGACAGGCTCGTCAGGAGCAGGGTTGCATCATTTGTCGAGAGCGGCAGGAAAAAGCTGGATAGAGTTCTGGGAGCCATAACAAAGGAGAGGGTCGACGAGAGGGCAAGAAGGGTCGACCGTTTAACGAAGGAACTAACGATGCTCGTGGAAAAAATTAGGCATGCTTCGCATGGTTATGCTGGCCTCTTCGACGCCATAAAGGTCCGGGAGGTCGAGCTTGACAACCTGGTAAAATATGATGCCTCCTTGGCCGAGCTTTCGCAGAAGGTGGACGAAACTTGCCAATCTGCCTTATTGGCAGCTGAGCAGAGGCAGTTCGACAATCTTGACAAGGCCCTGGATATGGTGGATGAGTATACAGGGCGGATGGAGGAGATGCTTTCGAGGAGAGACGAAACAATTCTCGGGACAGGTGAGAGATGATGCCACAGATCATTGAATGGGCGAATCCTGCACCAGAAGATGTCATGTTTGTACATCCATCAGAGGCCATAGAGTGGGGATCTGTGCTCGTGGTGAATGAGCAGGAGGTAGCGGTTTTCTTCAGGGATGGTAAATGTTACGATGTCTTTGGTCCAGGAAGGCATGTTCTTACAACATTGAATTTACCACTGCTGACGGGCATACTTTCGAAAGTCGTCGGTTATGGGCAATCGCCATTCAGGGCTTTCGTTGTCTTTGTCTCGACAAAGGAGTTCAATGGAAAGTTTGGTTTCAGGGCTCAGACGACCGACCTTGCGCCTCTGATGGCTCACGGTGGATACTGGTTCAAGGTTGAAGATCCGACGATCTTCATAACCGAGCTTGCAGGAAGGAAGGTGCACCTTTCTTCGCAGGATGTGACCGACTTCATAAGGGGATACCTGAACGAGGTTCTTATAGACAGTCTATCGAAGAACGATCTGGCCACGGTCTTCACGAGGCTTGATGAGACAAGCTTGCAGGCAAGGACAACGGTTCAAGATGCTTTGAAGAGGTTCGGCCTTTTGCTGGTGGACATGAAGTTCGAAGGCTTGGATACAGAACCGGAATACAGGGAGAGGCTCTTCTTCATAAAGCAGGTCCAATCTGGAACAGCAGCCTCAGAGGTTCTGAGGATGGATACAGCAAAGGCGATGGCGAAGGAACTTGGCAAATCCCCGGGAGCCGGCCTTGGCGCTGGCATGGTCCTCATACCGCAGGTAATGACTCCTCAGCCTCCGCAAGCAGCCGTAGCTTCAGTTATCTGTCCCTCCTGTGGCAAATACACCCCTGCAAACTCTAATTTCTGTATGAATTGCGGTGCAAAGCTCCAGCAACCTCCTCCGCCCCAGGACACGAAGGTTTGCTCCAAGTGCAATACAAAGATATCTGCAGAGGCGAAGTTCTGCCCAAATTGCGGAGCACAGCAGAGCTAGGAAATTTCTGTGTGAAGCTGCATTGAGCACATTGATCGCATCCAAACGCTTATTTTAGAGGAAAGCCCCGTTCTCCCTCAGCACGCTTCTGAGTAAGGTACCTGAGAGTTCTCTTGGCGTCGTGTGCAACTTCACGCACAATGCTGCTGCCGTTCCAGCAGCCTCCCCCATCATCCTAACAGGAGGCTGGACTCTTATTGCAGATTGCGCCTCGAAAGTTGCCGAGATGCATCGACCTGCAACAAGAAGGTTCTCAACGACCTTGGGAACAAGGCATCGATATGGGATCTCGTGGTATTCCTCCGGCGGAAGAATTTCAACCTCCTTTGCATCTTTTAAATGAATGTCGACTGGATACCTATTCCTTGCAATCGCATCTGGAAACTTTCGGGCCAAAACATAATCTTCGACTGTCAGAACATATTCGCCAATTATCCTCCTTCCCTCCCTGATGCCAACAAGTGGTGCAGTTGCAACGAGATAACTCTGCTCAAAACCAGGAACATATTTTCGAAGGAAATCCATGAGCCTTACAATTGATCTTCTGCCCTGGATCTGAGCTTCGGTCATATGCTCCACATTTGTTGGATGGAGATTTCCATGAATGCGTGGGCAGTTGAAAGCCATCTCGTTCGGTCTTCCAGGTATTGAAAAGGCCTGGAAGTATTCCCCATCTTCCCTCCTCAGCGTCCCATCGCGCACCGCTTCTTCAAAAATATGCTGCAGCTTGTCACCTCGATTCCAAACCATCGCCATATGTATGAGAGGAGGCGACACATTAGCTGAAGGATCGAGCGAATTCAAAAAAGAGGCGAGCATGCCAAGATCGACATTTCCGACAAGAAACCTGAGCGACATCGCCTGGTTTGCGCCATCTTCGGATCTTCCAGACATGCATGGCACTCCCGAGCTGTAGGCGACACTCGCGTCACCCGTGCAGTCGATCAAGATCTTGCTTTCGATCCTGCTCCTTCCTGAAATGCTCTCAAAGGATGCCCCGATGATCTTAGTCCCTTCAAGAAAAGGCTCCGAGAAGTAAGTGTGGTAGAGGATCTTTGCTCCAGCCTCCAGTACCATATCTTCAAGGACATACTTCAATGTCTCGGGATTGAACCACCAGACGTCTCCTTGAAGTATGGCATCCCCTCTTTCCACAAGCCTAGATTGGATCTCCTCGCTTATGCCTGCACATAATGGCCTCCCTCCGATGTGGTTTGGCATCATGGGCGTAACGAGGGCAGCGGTCGCGCTTCCTCCCAGAAAACCAAACTGTTCTACAACGAGCGTCTCGGCACCATTTCTCGCTGCCGCGATCGCCGCTACAGCTCCGGCCGTTCCCCCTCCAACAACCAAAACTTCAGTTTCCCTTACGTCGCCAGACATTGCCTATATTCGAATCCCAAACATGACCTGCTTGATCTACTTAGCTTTTCCCTGAAATGGCGATCTTGCAAAAAGGCCATCAACTATTTATAAGGCATGAACCTCCACCGCATTCCAATGATCCTGAAGTTTGCTGCACCAGAATATCTATTTGACTTGACATATTGAATACATTACTTCTCTTGGATTTCATCATTTTCGATGCGGACTAGAGACATTACGAATGCAACTGGCATCCCGAGAAGCCCTGCAACCCAGAAGAGCGCGTAGGGGGAAGCATTCTCCCAAACCCATCCACCAACCGCCGAACCAACCGAGTATGTCACTACAAAGATAGCATCGAACCCGCCCATCACCCTTCCCCTTGTCTCCAGAGATGTCATCTTGACTATAGCTGTTTGATATGCAACCTCTCCTATCCCCAAGCATGCGTTGGAGATGGCGTTCAACGATATTGCGATAATCGAATTGGGAGAGTACATCCATGGAATGTTGATGGCGCAGGAAAGAAAGTACGAGATGATCAGGGTTCTCTTCGGTCCAAAAGCTTCTATTATCTTTCCGGAAGGCATGCTAGATATCAGCATCATTAGCGACGTGATCGAGAACATCATTCCGATTTGGGCTGTTGACATGTGTATGAAGTCCGTTGAAAAAATAGGAACGAAGACCCAAGTCAGGCCTCCTGCAAAAGACAAGACAATGCAGGAGTATAGGAAAAGGAGAAGGTTACCAGACAAAGTAAATCTGGTTTTTGGTCTTTCGCGCTTGGCACCATTTGCCTTTCGATCGAACGTCTCTCGCAAGCATGTCGCTCTTATGACCGTCATTGAGGCTACAGCTATTGCATTCAAGAACAACAAATACCTTAAGTCATATTCTGGCGCAAGAATACCACCTAGGATCGGCCCTATGAGCGGACCTATCTTGCTGTAGACAGCCCAATTCCCGAATGCCTTCGCCCTCTCGCTCTCCGATGTCGATTCGGCGATGATCAGCTGAGGAGGGGTCATCTGTAGGAAAGAGAAGCAAGTCCCGAAAAAAATGAAAATGCTTAGGAGCTTCCAATCACTAACAGATGCTGTTGCAAAAAGGCTCAAAGAGCTCAAAGCCCCGCCGCTCACTATTGGAAACTTTCTCCCAAACCGATCAGCCAACATCCCTCCTGCAAAATGCGCCAGGCTTGAGGCGAAGAAAAGAATTGAAAATAGTAGGCCCAGATCCTTAGCGCCAGCTCCCATCTTCGACAGGTAGATGGGCAGGAATGGATACCAGCTGTTCCAGAAAGTTGAGGAAACGACGACTGTAGCCCCTAGAATCAGTAGGTTTCTATCAAGGGAAATGACATTGCGAACCGATCTTGCCTGTCGCAATGCATTAACGACTTTCCTACCATGCTCCATCCATAGCAATAACTCTTTCTAAAGGAAAAGAACCTCAGGATGGCGAAGAAACTCAGGGCAGCCAAATTTGCCAAAACCCTCTTTTTCCATGCTCATATCCTCGAAAGTTCGCTGAAAGCCTCCCTCAAAGAACTGTAGAGCTTCTTGTAGAGTTTGTAGTATATTTCGTACGTGCTACTTGCCGATTTATCTGGATCGTATGAAGACTTGACCCTGTAGACCTTTTTAGACGCATCTTGGATCGACTTGTATGTTCCTATGCCAGCTCCGGCAAGCAGAGCCGCCCCAAGCGAAGATGCTTCCGATACGTCTGGCACGACTACTTTAACTCCAGTCACATCCGCCTTCAGCTGCAGCCAAAGATGAGACCTAGCGCCACCCCCGACAGAGCGAAGTTCAGTAGCTCTGACACCACTCTCGATTAGATTTTCAAGGTTGTGGCGCAACTCATAAGCCAATCCCTCGAGCATTGCCCTGAAAATTTCAGGCCTGCCATGGTGTAGAGCAAGACCGAAGAGCACACCCCTGGCGTCGGCGTTCCAGTTGGGCGTAGTCGCTCCAGTGAAATATGGCAGGAAGATCAACTTCGATGCGCCCTTCGGTACCTTCTCGGCAGCCGCATCGAGAAGCCTGTATGCTGAGATCTGGAGCCTAAGAGATTCCTTCATCTCCTCGCTCGCGAGGTTGTCCCTGAACCACCTCAAAACGAGCCCTGCATTAGCGTTGTAGGCCAGTACCAGGTACTTTCCAGGGACGACATGAGGGTAGCTGGCGCAACCTGATTCGAACATTTTCTCATTCAGGATGGGTTTGTCAACAGCCGGCATGCAGCACTCAACCGTTCCAGCGACATTGTAAATTGGGCCTGGTTCAACTACCCCAGCTCCAAGAGAGCCGCAGGCCTGGTCATGCCCTCCCGTAACGACGACAGTCTTCTCCGACAAGCCAGACTCGAGGGAGGCTTGCTTCGTTATATTTCCAACAACGCTCCCCGAAGGTAGGATCTCCGAAAGCAGGGCCCTTTCAACACCACATGTTTCGAGTATCTCGTCCGACCAGTCCTTCCGCCCTATGTCGTACATCAGGGTCCTGCAAGCCAAGCTGTGGTCTATCGCCGCCCTTCCAGTAAGCTTCCAGTTGACATAGTCCTCCCAAAGCAGGAACTTTTCGGTCGAATTGTAGATCTTGGGCATGTTCTCTCGAATCCATAAGATCTTGTTCAAAGTGAAGACTGGGAACAGGACATGGCCTGTAATCCTGAATAGGTCCCAAGCACCAAACTTTTTTTCAAGCCAACTTGTCTGGTTCTGGGCTCTCGAGTCCGATGTCACTATGCTGTTATAGAGCACCTCTCCGCTCTTGCCAACAGGTATGAAGGCCTCACCCTGAGCCGAAACAGCCAAGCTTGCCAAATCCCCTGGATCGATCTTCGAGACGGTTAGGGCCTCCCTTATGGCCTCAACGATGTTTTTCCAAACTATGGCCGGGTTAAGTTCAAGCCAACCTGGCTTTGGGATCTCGAGCGGGTATTCTCTGTACGCTGAAGCAACAACGCTTCCCGTATCCGAAAATATCACAAACTTGCATCCTATTGTGCCAACATCAAGACCTGCAAGGTACAAAGGCGCCACCTCTATGTTCCAATGGCAACAATGAAGCGACGAAGTTGAAATATATGCTCTTTCATTCATGCGCCCTTTCTGCTTAAGTTGGAAACCTACATGCGGTAAAGGTAGAGCGTATGCCTCAATATTCGGCCTACGCGCTTTACAACCAATGGTTTCCAGCCCTCGATCTCATAGTCATGGCAGACAACCCTTGTTCCTTTACGCAACTCGGCCTCCAATTTAGGCCTGAGGTGAGTATTGACAGCATTCAAGAGGTAGAGCGTCACAACTGTAGCATTTTTCAGGTTCTGCTCAAACATGTCACCCAGTATGATCTTTGCTCTGTCCTGAACACCTGCCATTTTTATGTCAGCTATGGCTTTTTCAACCAGGTCATCTCTGATCTCTATGCCCACGCATTCTGCTCCATACTCCAGCGCTGCAGTTAACACAAGCCGTCCATCGCCGCAGCCAAGGTCGTAGAGCACATCTCCTTTTCCAACTTCAGCAAGGTTCAACATCTCCCTCACGATCGGCATCGGAGTTGGAACGTATGGAGATGCAAATCGAGGCTCAATTCTCGCCCTTCTAATTCTTTCAATGTCCTCCTCCCACTGCTGCTGAACTACAAAAGCTTCCTTCAGGCGCGAAAATATGCTCATCGGTTTTCTATTCAAGCAAAGGCCAGATTTAAGCAAAACTGTTTCTATGGTGCGGCAAAAGATCTTTTTTAAAGCGTTTGCCTTTTGTGGCTGCCATGGGCAACATCAGACAGATGAGGACTGAGGATCTTGAAAGGGTTGATCAGGTAGCGGTCAGGGCTTGGACACCGATATATCGGCTTTACAGAAAGGTGATGGGGGAAGAGCTCTTCAACATCCTCTTCGGTAATTGGGAGGAGAAAAAATCCGGCGAGATAAGGAACCACTTCGCCCAACATCCAGAATGGTCTCTGGTGACGGAGGAACAGGGCAATGTAGTTGGCTTCATAACGTATTTCATGGACAGAGCCAAAAAGATAGGTACTATTGGAAATAATGCCATAGATCCTGCATTTCAAGGAAGGGGATTGGGAACGGCGCAGTACTTGGAAGTTCTGAGAATCTTCAGGCAGAACGGAATGCTTTTCGCTTCAGTTGAAACTGGGCTCGACGAGGCGCATGCACCTGCAAGGGCTGCCTATGAAAAGGTCGGTTTTCGTCAGGCGATCCGAAGCGCCAAATACTACCTAAAGCTATAGCTGCAATGGCTACTCCTGACTCGCAGCTCCCTAAACCGCGATCGAATGCACCTCTTCACAATAGCATCTAGATGATAAAAAAGGAAAATGGAGTTTTAAAGCTTTAGAACGGCACGAAGAACTTTACGATTCCTATGATGTAAGCTATTAGACTCGCGAACACTATGCCTCCCACAATTCCAGCCGCAATTGGGACGCCGTAGTTGTTGTATGCCTTGCTTCCTCCAACCCTCAATGTCACAGCCTTGAAGATCCAAGCTCCAACGAAAGCGTTCCACTCACGCATCCAAGTTGGTGCCACAGCTGTAGCAAGAAGGAAGCCAACGGGATGTATGGGCCACCACACGAATCTGCTGTGAAGAAGCGAAAGAACTGTAACGATGGCAAATCCAACAGCTCCAGCTCCGAACTGGATCGATGCAGCCGGGGCGGAATTGTAAGTCTCGAAGTCATTGTCGCACCACTCTCCAACGCTGCATGAACCCCAGATTGGTACGCGCCCCGTTCCCAAATTATTCACAACCCAAACTCTTGTGGCGTGCGTTATGGGAACCGCGATCAATGTTGCGAGAGCCATCAGAATGAACAGGCTCTTTGTGCTTGTTTTCGTGTAGCTTGCAAGCGAAAGTCCCTGCATCGTCAAATAACCTCCTGTCTGCGTTCCATGTGTTATGTGGTTCAGTCCAGTGTGCATGAAGACATGCGACATTAGCCAGTCGGTAGTATATTGTTCAGGAGCTGTCGGCCAGATGAACCTCAGCGGCCAACTTGGCCACATGGCTCTTTCGTGTATGTATGCTGATCCAGCGAGCCCAACCACGTACACTGCCGACAAGGTGTTGATTATTCCCTGCACGATGAGCACTGCCAAAGCTGTACCTACGCTAAGCCCCGCCGAGAACAGGAAAGCCAGTACCAGTATGATGGAAACGCCAAGCATAGTGTATATCGTCCTGTAGCTGAAAGCCTCCCTTGCCTCTATCTCAGAAGATCCCCCTCCCCTCATTGCAACCCTGAATGTCTCTGCCAGATACTGCCTCGAGTGGAAGATTATCATCGCAGCCATAGCCAGTGTTCCTCCGATGTTGGTAGTGAATATCCAGTAGAAAGGTGGACCCATGCCATATGAGGCCGTTATGCCTCCCCATCCCAGGATCCTGCATGCTCCGCCCATCTGGAATATACCTGTGTAGTAACCCATTACGAAAGCAATCTGGTCGGCTATGAACAAGAAGAGCGTGATTACGGTAACAGTGAACGTGACAGACAGCGGTGCAAGGTAGTAGATGGCAAAGGGAAGCAAGTTTTTCGTATACCCTCCCCATCGCACCAAAACCGAGCCCAGTGGGTCGCCAACACCTATGCAGACACAGCCTGGAGCTGATGTCGACTCACCCGTCAACCCAACACGCCAGGCGAAAAGATCAGGCCACCACGCGAAAAGATTTGTCAGCAGAACCTGCATTTCGAAGGCTAGGCCTATGATGAAGCCAACAAGGAATGGCCACATCAGCCTGCCCTCCTTCTCGCCCGGCCCAGCCCTTTCGATGATCTCCGATACAGCCATGATGTGCGGAAACGGAACCCTTTCTACATCCAGCCACCTTCTCCTGAAGAGCAGCATTAGGCTTGAGCCGAGTGCAAAGAAAACGAGCAGGTATAGGGACCAAAACACTATGCTTCCTGCCCAAGCTCCCCAGTCTGTTGCGAATCCTCCAGTGGTTATTCTCTCCACGACCTCGTAAGGAGGCTGCCACCACCATGTGCTCATAAGCTCCCTCTGATCTGCAGGGCTCTGTAGCACAGTACGAGCGAAGCCAGGTGGCCAACATGCGAATGTTTCATAGTTCCCGATTCCATAGTATGCTACAACCATTCCGACGATGAAAAGCGTAGCCAGCGTCGACGTGCTTACCTTCAAGCCAAGAACCTTCAGCGGGTATGCGAGAAGGACTATGATCACGCCCATTATCGGAACTGCCATCGTCTTTGAGAATGTGCCCCAAGCGTACCTGCACATGAATACTTGGCCAACCGAACCGTTCAGAGCTATAGCCACTGTGCCTATGAAAGTCAGTATTGCCGCCATGAGCAGAAGAGGGATCCAGCGGATCTTCTCTTCAGCTACCTTTTCCTCTGTTGTAAAAGTTGCCTTTTCTCCAGCGCTCATTTACTCTCCTTATCCTCCGAGAGGATTCTGTACCTTTTTCATTATTTATGACTTTCCATAACAAGCGTTCTTTTTCGAGCCTATATCTGCCTGTTTTAGGCCCTCTTTGGCATGAGTGTCTGTTTACGGTCTGGGGTTGGTAGCTATTTCATTTGCAAGTGTTGTGCTTACCGCAAAACCCAAAAACACTAAACTAGTACTGGAAGATGAGGGAATCGTGAGCATCGATTCCTTTCGACCTGGGTCGGTAGTCTAGTCTGGTTAGGATATCTGCCTGACACGCAGAAGATCGTCGTTAAGTGACGGGCTGAGATCCCCTGTTCGAATCAGGGCCGACCCACTCATACTTAGAAAGTTCGACTATCGTGCCTGTTAAAAAGCTCACCGACCTATATGACAAGCACTATATTTGGAGACCATCGATATGACCGTAATCCTTGTAAAAGCGATTCCAAGGGCAAATGTTAAATATTTCTAACGTTAGAATTAGTTAACATAGGTGAGGCGTGCATGTTAAGGAACAATATGGCCTACTTGGGACTTCTCGGCTTCCTCGGTTTGCTTGGTCTTGTAACTGGAAATGAAGGTTTCTACGGTTTCTTTGGATTTTTCGGGTTCTTTAGCGCCCTCTTGGGCAAAGGGACAGATGAAAGGATCGACAGAAATGTCAACAGGGCTTGCAGAAACTCTTTCGTCTTTTGCACCGGGGCATCAGCTTTCTTCATAGCGTACATAGCTGGTCTTCGAGCCATAGAGGCTTTTCCAGCAGCACTTGCGATAGTCTTCGCCGGAAATATGATAGTTTTCGTAGCTTCCTTCATCTACTTCAACGAACGAGGCGACTGAGGGCGGCTAAATGAAAACTAGGATCAAGGAATTGAGGGAGAAGTACGGCATTACGCAAGAAGATTTGGCACGGAAAGTAAATGTAACCAGACAGACAATTCTTTTCTTGGAGAAGGGAAAGTACAATCCCTCGCTGAGGCTTGCCTATAGAATCGCTCGGGTGTTCAACTCAAAAATCGAAGATGTCTTCTCCTTCAAAGATGAAATGCCTGAAAACCAGTAAAAATAGCATTCATATGATTTAAATCCCTTTTACGTATCCTTCGTTCTCCAGAACTTTATTCAAAGTTCGTCGATGCAATAGCTCTTGACTCAGAAACTGTTGTTTTAACTTCTCTGAAGTTTTCGTCTATTGTTCGCATTGGGCATGGAGCAAAAGTTTCTACATTTGCTTTGATACTGTTATAGGCCGGACTGCAGCCCACCACGAAAAGTATTCCTGCAAACGGTCTTTCTATCTCCGCTGATCATGGTCACGTACGTGTGGTCCAAGTGGACTTAACCTAAGAATGCGCTCATAGCATGGGCTGAGCGCTTTCATCCATTATGCCTTCTCATGCTATCGCACTAGAAATTATGTCCTCTAAGTCTAGAGCGACATATCCTTCTTTACGTAATCTTCCCTTGTCTAATATTTTTTTGGCTATTATTCCATACTCTTTTCTCTCTATTCTTATTTGGTTGCCCCTTTCAATTAGATTTGAAATAATACTTCTTGCATCATTGTACGAAAGTTCTTTCCATTTTACTTCAAAAAGAATTCCCCTTCTTTCTCTCGAAGAGTAGGTAACAATATCAATTTCTTTCTCCTCATACTGCCATCTTCCAACGACATCTGCATCAATTTCCATTTTCCCAGATTTAATTCCAGATACAATGTACTCCTTTGAGATTTCTTCAAATACATTTCCTAAGTATGTATTAAAGTCCTCCTTCATATTGCTCCATACTTTTTCTTCTAACCCTAATTCTAGGGTTGTCTTGTTTGGGTTAACGAACCTAAACCAAAACTTAAAAAACGGATCAGTAATCACGTACCTTGATTTTTTCTTCTCTACAAGAACAGGGTATTCTCTAGAGATTAAGTCTAAGTTTTCTAAGGAATTAAGATAAGTAGTCAAGTTTTCTCTTTTTATTTTAGTGAAATCTGATATCTCGCTTAAGTAACATTTTCCAAGAGATATCGCAGTCAAAATATCCATGTAGTGATTCGGAACTCTAAGTTCTTCGAGGAGAAGATATTCTGGTTCGTCATGTAGAGCTCCATTTTTATTAAGGATTAGATTAACTATGTTTTCTTCTGGAGCCTTGATCTCATCAATCTTTTCTAAGTAAGCTGGAGTTCCTCCGAAAGCTGCATAAATTTTAACTAAATCTTCAGAAGTAGTTTTTGAAAACCATTCCCTCAAATTTGTGAATTTTAAAGGTTTAAGTTCAATCGTAGAAGTTCTCCTTCCATAAAGAGGGGCGTCCCCTCTTAGTGCAACTTTCTTTATTGTTCCTATGGAAGAGCCAGAAAGTACAAGCATCGTCTTTTGGTTGGAGAACTTTTCATCCCAGAACTTTTGAACTAAAGAAATGGCTCCCTCGAGCTCTGACAGCCTTTGAAACTCGTCGATGACAACGACAGTTCTTTCTTCGAATTTTTTAGAAAGATATTCTAAGAAAGACCTAAAATCATGGAACTTAAAGCCTCTAAAGAATTCTTGCTCCACAGCTTTTGAGAACTCGCTTAGAACAATTTCTTCACCCCCTCTTGAAACATAAAAATAAAGCCCACTCTTTTCTTTTAAAAATTCAATCAAGAGTCTTGTCTTTCCAACTCTTCGTCTTCCGTAGACTACTACCAGGTGGGCTTTTCCGCTCTCAAAGAGTGTATTTAAAATTGAAAGATCTTCCTTTCGATTCACAAATGTTACAATCATGATTGTAACAATCAGGAATCTACAATATAAATGTTACTAATACGATTGGTCTTCATTGGTTTTGCCAACTTGACCAACGGCCGAGCGCAAGCCCACGTCCATCGACGGTTCTCCTCAGGCCTACCCCAGAGGCAGAACAAAAACTCAGAGATTTGGCTGAAGCATTGAGCATCCTCTGGAATATGGCAAACTGTGAAAGAAGGCAGGCCTTCTATGAGCATCAAAAAATTCCATCCTATAAAGACCAATGTAGAACTCTCAAAGACAACGAGGTGTTTAAAAAACTTGGAACATGCAAGGCTCAAGCCCTCCTTTCCAAGCTGAATGAGGCATGGCAAAGTTTCTTCACGCTACTAAGAGAGGGGAGCTACCATCCCATATAAAGAAGCTATCTCCGCCAAAATATTGGAAGCAAAAAGGCAAGAGGCAACTGAAAGGCTTCTGTGTGAGAAACGATGGTTTGCAACGAAACGCATCAAAGCATCAACGCAGATGTGAA
>Ga0078972_1008648_pt1 | contig 21016 bp, 22 predicted proteins | sample YelNatPaOPGAMG01_FD_67568 | JGI IMG/M metagenome (GOLD analysis project Ga0078972, IMG submission 67568) | Hot spring thermophilic microbial communities from Obsidian Pool, Yellowstone National Park, USA - OP-RAMG-01 (SPADES assembly) (version 2) | ecosystem: Environmental > Aquatic > Thermal...
GCAAATATTATGCCAGAAAAGTACCTGACACCATTTTGAACCTCGCACTATCTTGTGGCATTAAGTTGTTGTGTGTCTGTTAGAGGTTGAAAGGTAAATGGCACTTAAGGCGTCCCTCAAGTAGGTAATTGTACCTGACACCAAATAGGGGAAGTGGAATAATATCAATGGGTTGGGAGAAGTAGGGTGTATTTGTAATTGGGTGGGGTAATGGGAAGCAATTGTACCTGGCACTTATGAGGAAAAATGTAATTATATCAAGGAGTTAGAACAAATTGTTCTACTTTGTGTATCTGGCAGTAATGTATTTGGCACTAATGCAGTTAATGCATGTATAAGGATAATTGGCAGATAGAGAGATCTTTTAAGATGATAAAACAGAAGCTAAAGATAGAGAGTTTTATAGAGACAAAGCCGAATGCGGTAATGACCCAGATTTGGACAGCATTGATAGCAATACTGATATTTTAAGTATTTACAGTATCGATCAACCTTTGGTTGGTCCCTATCAAATTTTGTAGCGTTTGAGATATAACCTGATGAGATTTCCTTATTAATTGGTCTTGCGATGTCTACCATTTCATGTCTAGTCTTATAGTGTTTTTGGTGAATAATTAGATTCATAAAAACCACTAATAACCAACATAGCTGCGGATTTTAATCTTTTGCTTGTTAGAGAGATTCAACAGATGAAGGGGAACCATTTCAGACAGGCTATACCAAGTAGCTCCTTAAGTGGTGGAAATGGATTTGCTGGCCCGGGCACATAGTTGAACAGCTTATAATGTTGCTTATTTATTGCCCTGAATGAGCAGGGGGAGGTTATCACATCCACTCCGAATCTCCTAAAATTAAGCACAGCCCGTTTCATATGATATGCCGTAGTAACAAGGATGGGTTTTTTATAATTATATTTTTTCAAAATTGCTGCCACATACTTTGCGTTCTCTGCGGTCGTCCTCGACTCAGTCTCCTCTATAATCTTATTTTCGCTTACCCCCATCTCCAGCAGAAATTTCTTTGCCAGTCCCGCCTCTGTTATGTCTGTATCAGTGAGTTTACCGCCTGTGGTAATTATCGGGATATTCAGTTTCTTATATAATCTGAATGCCATTACAATCCTCGCGAGCGCCTCATCGGAGGGGACTGAATTTCCGTTGAGGTCGGGAGAGTTCTCGTAAATACCTCCCCCGAGTACAACTATCACATCCCCCTTAGGATTTGCCTGCAGAACGAGACCATCTTCGAGCTGTCTATATAGAAAGTCCTGAAAGGGCTCAATAAAGAGGAGGTATAAAACCATCGCAAAAAATAAATTTACTATTGCCGGTGTCTTCAAATTCTTACGATAAAAATAGTATGAGGAGAGAAGCAACAATAAAACGATAAGCCCTGGCGGAAGGATTAGCTGTGTAATTATCTTATATAGATTTATCCAGATCATATACATTTGCTCCTTCTACTGACAGGAGTAATTGATGAGAGTTACCTTATCACTATTATAAAAAAGAATAAAGTTTTTAAGAACAATCGCGAAGGATATCTTACTGGCAAAAATCAGATTATTTGTCCTGGTCGAATGCGGAGTTGATTATGTATTTTCTCAGATGATATTCAGAATTAAATCTGAATTCTTATGGGTTGTCGTAGTCTACGTCCTTTTCTTTCGAAGACTTCTCTCTGGATTCTTGCTTGAGCTCCTCATCTATGAACTGCCCTTTATCGTCAAAATGCCCCTTCTGTTTCTTAAGAATCTCCTCTGGTGTTGGTTCGGGAGGTTCTTCTTTCTTTGTAGGCGCTTGAACTGAGACCGGTGGTGTGTTGACCTGAGGGGATGGGTTCTGAGGTGATATCGGCGGTGCCTGTGCGGGTCTCTTTTCTATTATAGGTCCACCGGTCTCTATGGTGACATCGGGGTTCTTTGCAGGTATGTGTTTTACCTCCTTTCTGGGCAGCCTGTCTTTTACATTTACCTGCTGATAGGATCTGGCCTCCTCCTGAAATAGTATGTCAGCTATTGTCCGTTTTATCTCCTGAAATCGAGAGAGCTCCTTCTGCCACTCGTAGAGCTGATTTGAAAAGCGGGTTTTTGTGTTCTGAAAGTCATCCAGAGCCATCTTCTTTCTCTGTGCCTCTATGAGTACCTGCTTCTTGAGTTCTTCCTCTCTGTCCCACTCCTCAGTACCGGTCTTGTATTCGAGAGGGTCATCTGCCACAGCATTTGTGCTGGCAGAGAGTACAATCAGAATTGATAACAACCAGAAATACTTCATAATGTATGACTTAGTAATTCCAATTTTCGCAAATTTCAAGAATTTTTATTTTACAAACCTGTTAAGCGATATGGAATACAGTAAACATTGCAATAAAAATGAAGTATATCCTTTACAAAAATCCAGTTGTGTATATAATCTATCCCATTAGTCGGGGATGACCTATGAAGGATTTGATAATTCAGGGTTTATTGAAATATGGGGCGAGGGCACTATTTGCGCGGACTATCAGGAAGTTTGAATATGCCACAAGTAATATAAGAGCAATTCAGGAGGAGGCTCTCAAAAGGATTATTCAGAGAAACAGGGACACCCTCTACGGAAGGGAGTTCGGCTTTGATAAGATAAATTCAGTCTCCGATTTTCAGAGAGCGGTTCCTTTGAACGACTATACTACACTTGAGCCTTATATAAACAGGATGGTAGATGGGGAGGAGAATGTCCTGACCTCTGATGAGGTTATATTCTTCGGGACCACAAGCGGGACCACAGCAAAGCCCAAGTTCATTCCCATTACAGAGGAGCATTTTAAGTATGTAGGTCGCTCGGTGATGCCTTATTTCAGATTTGTCGCAGAGGAGGCACCGAAGGCCATAACCGGGGGCACGATTAAGATGACCTCGCCGAAACTGGAGGGCTTTACCGAAAAGGGCGTCCCCTACGGATCTCCCTGGTACATCACAGAGGTAGTGAAGCATCGCAGAAACCCCGTGTTGAGGGAGATGATTTACTCCCTGAGTAAAAACTTCTGGGATGATGGTATCTTCAATACATCAGACTTCAATTCTAAATACTATGTAATCCTGAGGCTGGCAGTTGAGCGGAATATTACTCAGTTTTCTATGGCAAATCCATCCACTGTTCTTCTCCTCGCAAAGAAATTGAACGAGTTCGCCGAGGATATAATAAGGGACCTTTACGATGGTACCATAAAGAAGAGGTTGTTTATAGACCCTGCTCTCAGAGTGAGGTTAATGAGGGGACTTAAAAGGAACAGAGAGAGGGCAAGAGAACTGGAGAGATTGATGAGTGAGGATGGTATGCTGAAGCCATCAAGGGTATTTAAGAACCTCGCCCTCATATCCTGCTGGAAGGGGGGTTCTGCAGGGTTTTATATAAAACAGTTCCCGAAGTACTTCGACAATACCCCGACTATGGAGTACGGTATTGGTGCCACCGAGGGTATATTTGCCATTCCGTATAAACTCGAGGAGCGAGGGTGCATCCTCCAGCCCTCATACATATTCTTTGAATTTATCCCCGAGGAGGAGTATTTCTCGGAGAAAAGGTCTGTACTGACGGCGGACAGGCTCGAGCTGGGGGGGAGATATTCCATAGTCATAACGGGGTATAACGGCCTCTATAGATATGATATGAAGGATATCGTAGAGGTGGTGGGATTCTACAACAGGTCCCCGATAATCGCCTTCTTGCACAAGGCAGGGAATGTTGTATCCTATACGGGAGAGAAGATATTTGAATCTCACATAACAGAGGCAGTAAATATGACCATTGCGGAGACGGGGATTCACTTAAACGGTTTTACATTCCTGCCCGATGAGAGTTATGAACTGCCCCGGTATGTCCTGATGATTGAGCCGCAGGAGCAGAGTATCAAAAGGGAGAGGTATAAGGAGTTTCTCGGTTCATTCGAGAAGAATCTGAAGAAGGTGAATATAGAGTATGAGACCAAGAGGGACTCTATGCGATTGGGGCCTCCCATACTGGCAATACTTAAGGGTGGTGAATACGAGAGATACAGGGCAGAGATTGTGGCAAAGGGCGCCTCCGATGCCACCACGAAGCCCCCTGTACTCAAAAAGGATCCACAGTTTATAAACAATTTCCAGATACTTGACAGGATAGATTTTACGGAGACAGGCTTATGATTTACAGGGCAACCCATATCCTCAAAATCCCTGAGGAGGACTATTTTAAGGCGATGTTCAGTGATGAATTCGATAGGTATCTTGTAGAAAAACTGAACCTTGCAAGCCGTACGACCCTCTATAATTCAGAGACAGATGAAGTGATAAACCGGAAGGTGAGGTCCACCTCGAAAGAACTCTCTGAGAGGGCACAGAGTATATTGAGGCAGAAGACGCTTACGGTGGATGAGGAGATCAGTGTAAATAAGAAGACCAGAGAATTCCACTGGCAGTTCATACCTGATGTCTTTACAAAGATGGTCACGATCAAGGGAAGAGGGAGGATTATACGAAACGATGATGAGAGTATAAAGAGGGAGATGGAGATTGAGATAGATGTTCACATCCCAATTTTTGGTAAGAAGATTGAGGAGTTCATCATCAGCAGGCTCGATGCCTGGTATGAGAGGGTAAATAGTTCCCTTGAAGAATTTTATAGAGAGGTATATATTAAAAGGGTTCAGTCGTAGAGGTGAGATATGAATAAGACACCGGAAGAGATCATCTCGATGAGAAGGCTGGTAATTGACAGGTTCCACAGACTCAATTGCGCCCCGACTGTAACTATAAATATGGATGCCTTCATTGAGCCTGCCCTTCAACTAAAGGACAGACTCAATCAGGATGAGAGGGCAAAGAAGAGCAGAATTACATTAAATCACATTATACTCAAAGCCACAGCAATGGCTTTAAGGGAGGATATCTTCTTTAATTATGACTATGATGGGAAATACAGGATATACCCAAACGATCGGATAGATATCCGAACGCCCGTTGACCTCGGAGACTTTCCTGTTCATATAGTGATACCAGAGACCGATAAGAAGAGTATCTTTGAGATTTCTTATGTGTTCAATGAGAGACTGGAAGAGGTGAAGAAAAATATCGATACCAAGATGAAGAAGTATGTGGATTTTCAGTTGAAGAGGAAGGGACTCTCCAGCCTTGTAAATCTCTGGACTGAGTTTGCAAGAAGGGCAAGACCCCTTTTCCCCGCCTGGGAGAAGAGGTGGTTTGAGATTCAGCACAGGTATATAGGTACATTTATGGTGACTAATATGGGGACCCTCGGGGTGATTGACTGCCACGGACAGCTCGTAAAACCATCTATTGCCGCCCTTCTGGTTCTGTCTACCAGAGATGTAGTCAGCATTGTGGATAATAAGCCTTTATCCAGAAAGTATCTTGGGCTTGCCCTCGAGTTTGACCACAGGGTGGTAGACGCCGCTGAGGCCGGGAGATTTTTACAGAAGATAAAGAGGAATATTGAGGAGCCGGAGAAGTATTGCCTATGAATATCAGCGACCCTCAGGACTATATATTCAGAAGACTCCATATGATAAGGACATTCTCTGAGAGACGGGTGGGACCAACTGTGCTTGCCACAATCGAAGTAAATATGGAGAATGCCCTTAAATATAGAGATGAATTGAATAAGACATCAAATATACACATCTCAGTCAATGATATGATTATCAAGGCCACAGGCAATGCCCTCACAAAGCATAGACTATTTACCTGGGCCTACAACGGAAGGTACAGATTGTTCCCCACCGATAAGATAGATATCAGGGTACCGGTAGATGCAGGGGATGACCTGGGGCTGCTCGTGATCAGGGATGTGGACAAAAAGACTATCTTCGAGATCGGGAATGAGACAAAAAAGGGCCTCGAGAATGTAAAAAATACCTCCCAGGAGAGGATTGAGAGACTGGCGAAGATAAACAAAAGAATTAAGTTATTAAGACCAGCTATAACGCTAATAAGAAATCTCTTTGATATCGCCACCCTCTTCTCAAAGGATATGGAGGAGTGGATATATGAGAAGCACCGAGAGGCTATGGGGACATTCCTCATATCTAATCTCGGCAAGCTTGGAGTCAACGACTTCGCCTCGCCAATCGTTACACCATCCATAGTGCAGTTGAATGTAAGTTCTATAGAGAAGAAGATGGTTCTTGAGAATGGAGAGTTGAGGGAGATACCTGTGGTAAAATTGATTGGCAAACTCGACCATCGAATTACCGATGTGGCACAGACCGTGAGGTTTTTAAGAGATATAAAGAAGAACCTTGAAGAACCCGAAGAGGGTTTGAAAAAACTGGAAGGAGTTTAATTATGAAAAAAGAAGTAGTATGGGTAAAGCTCGATCTGCTCAAGAATTTTATGAGGGATGTCTTTATCAAATTAGGGGTTCCTGCAAAGGAGGCAGAGATCTGCTCCGATGTACTCATTACGGCTGACAGGCTCGGATTTGACTCACACGGAATCTCCCGAATGAAGACGATCTACTACGACAGGATAAAGGCAGGGATACAGAGACCCGTTACAAAACTCGAGGTGGTGAAGGAGACGGCAACTACGGCTGTTCTGGATGGAAATCACGGTATGGGACACTACATAGCCTACCGCGCTATGGAGATGGCGATAAAGAAGGCAAATAGATACGGACTCGGCATGACAGCAGTCAGGAATTCCACACACTACGGAATCGCGGGCTATTATTCTCTGATGGCTGTAAAGAATAAAATGATAGGAATTACAGGCACCAATGCCAGGCCATCGGTGGCACCCACCTTTGGTGTAGAAAATATGCTGGGGACCAATCCTCTCACATTTGGTATACCCACTGATGATAAGTTCCCATTTCTACTTGACTGTGCCACTTCCATCACTCAGCGAGGCAAGATTGAGGTATATGCAAAACTCAACAAGCCACTCCCTGAGGGATGGGTAATCGGTCAGGATGGTAGTTCCAGGACAGACCCCCACGAGGTACTTCAGGATCTGACGAGAGGGACAGCCGCTCTGGTCCCCCTTGGAGGGATAGGAGAGGAGCTGGCTGGATATAAGGGGTATGGATACGCTACGGTTGTAGAGATACTCTCAGCCGCCCTTCAGGATGGGGCCTATATGAAGATGCTAACCGGTGTAAAGGATGGCAAGAAGACTTTCTATCGTCTGGGGCACTTCTTCATCGCCATAAATATCGAATCCTTCATCAGTTTCAAGAAGTTTACAAAGATCGCAGGAGAGATATTGAGGGAGTTGCGAAGATCAAAGAAGATGCCCGGGGCAAAGAGGATTTATACTGCGGGAGAGAAGGAGTATCTCACCTCCCTCGAGAGGGCAAAAAAGGGCGCCCCGGTGAACCTCGAGACCCAGAAGGAGATGATTATTATGCGAGATGAGACAGGGCTCTTCAAATATAGATTCCCGTTCGAATGATCAATTTCTGATGAGCTTCATTATCCCGCTGTGCCTCCAGGCACTTTCAGGGCACAGCTCATCACAACAATAACAGCCAATGCAGGTTTTCCTGTCAATATAGGGGAAGTTGTCTCTGTCTGTCTTCATAGCCCCCACAGGGCACTGCCTCACACATATATGACACCTTGTACATCTCTTTTTATTCAGTTTCAGGCGAGCCGAGCCCCTCAGGAAGTTTTCAAATATAAATCCGTTTACAAAGTTTATAAAGGGACCTCCAAATATCCTGGCCCTCGAGAAAGAAGGCGGTAGTTTGAAATCCTTCAATATCTCGAAGTCACCTGAGACCTTTATCTCGCTCACATTGAGTATACCCCTGTTGATGGCAACTTTGAGGTATGGAATATCCTCTGGCTTAATACCCATCATAAGGGCACATACAGCGTCTATGGCAAGCCCATCGCTGGATATGATAACTCTCCCAATCTCCCTCATATTCCCGTTTGAAGGACCTGACCCCTCCATACCAAATATGGCATCCATAATTGTGAGTTCAGGTATTCGTATGTTATATATGTCTAAAAGTAGTTCCCCGAACTCCTCCCGGGTAGGTGCTATAGAGTGAGCCCTTGCCTTCTCCCCTCCGATCAAGATACCAAACATATTCTTCACTCCCCCGGAGAAGAGTGTAAGTGAGTGGGTCTTGAATTTGGGGAGGTTTATGACATACTCAGAGTGGAGTATATCCCCGCTCACAAAAAATGAGTCTGTAAATCGGGATTTTACATTTACTCTCTCAGCAGACCGGGACGGGTTTATGAATCTGTCTCCTGCTATATCCAGTATCCCGGCCTTTTTTGCCTCCCTGATTGATGCCCCATATCCCGTAACACCAGGATTGTCAGTGATGCTCACCCTTATCCCCATATCTTCAAGGAGTTCTATGAGGGCCTTGATCAGGAGCGGGTGGGTACATATAGCCCTTTCAGGGACATTCCCTGAGAGGAGATTTGGTTTTAAGAGTACAGACGAGGGTCTCTTGGGAGGGAGAAGAGTGTAAATTGTATCCTTTATCCTCTCCTTTACATTGTTGTAATCCGCCCTCAATATTATTACTTCTGGCATAAAATCTCAGTTGCACTCATTGCAATTGCATATTTTCAGGTTGTAATGTATATCTGTTGTCTGATAAGTCGTGTTTGGTGGGCAGTTGCAACTTGCCGGGACGGTAATACCCACAATCTTTACCCCATTCTCATTCTTGCAGCACCTTGAACCATCGGGGCACTCTGTAGATGTCCCGCAATCTGAGATCTTGCAGGGGTCATCGGAAGGACAACCGACACTCGCTGGACAGTAGATACACTTTCCTGCATTAGGATTTGAGCTTGCAAGTGAGTCCTCTTTGCAATACCCACAGGTGACCATACCCTCCTTTGATGGGCAATCTACATCAGAGCAGGATGTTGAAAGGGTAATGGGAATAAGAGTCAACAGTCCAAATTTGACAATAAAGAACAAATATGCCGTAATTAGCCCGATCATTATTATGAAGATGTCAAATAACTTTTTCATATATTGCCTCCTGTGCAGTGGGTTAATATCAGAAACTAAAAATCGAATCCTGAGAAGAGTATCTCCAGGGCCTCCCTGCCCATCTTCTCGAGTGAATTCTTGCAACCGCCCTCAAACCAGTCTTCCATTACAATCCTTGCACACCCAAATATGGCAGCGGCGAGGATTCGGGATCTGTATCTGTTCTTCCGTCCTTCGCCCAGCCTCTTATAGATTTCCTCAAAGATTGCCTCCTCAAAATCCCTATCCTTCTCTATGTCTCTGGAGATAAGATAGGGAGAGGACATTACTATTTTATATTCCCTGAGTAATTCCTGTTTTATACCATCGTAATATCTTGAAAAGTTTACGAGGGCATTTTTGATAGCCGTATTAATTTTGCCATCATCCGATTTTGCCTTCGAGAGCATCTCCTTGAATATCGCTACTCGTGGCCTGTGATTACGAAATACTATCGCCTCTTTTGTCTTAAAATACCTGAAGAAGGTGCTCCTCGAGACACCTGTCTTATCGACTATATCCTCTACTGATACTTTGTCGAAACCACGGAGAAGGAATAGACCCTCGGCGGCCTCTATAAAAGCCCTTTTTGTACTCTCTTTCTTTCGCTCTCTCAGTGAACCTCCTCGCCTCATAGAGACAGAATATATTAGAAGTGATACTCTGTGTCAAATAAAATGTGACTGTTTCAGGTTCTACCGTTTATAAACCTGCTCTCTGGTTGTAACTACCAGTATATTTCAGAGAAGGAATTCGGAGTTTAGTTTTTAATTAATACCCTGATACGGGAGTTATACTTTTGTGCAAAGTCAGAATATCTAACAGATATGATTGCAGACGTAATGAGTTGACGGATACTGGCAGAAGTATTATTTATCAGAGGGGTTTTCCTATGAGTATGGATATCAGAATCGCCACATATGTTTACCCCGGCTGGCATAGTGAGTTAGAGAGAAAAGACGAGAGGGGACGGGTGCTCAACGAATGGTCTCTTTTAAGAGATGCAATGCCCTTATTTGATGGACACAGACAGCCAAGGGTGCCATTAAATATATATGATGATTCCCTCCCTAAGAGTTCTGAATGGCAGATCGGGATTGCAAAAAGGTACGGGATAGATGTGTTTATATACTGTTTTTACTGGTCATTTGGCAGAAGATTTCTGTATAAACCCCTCGATGATGCCTTTTTGAAGTGCAGTAGATTTAAGGATGTGGAGTTTGCCATTATGTGGGCAAATAGACTCCCAAGGGGTATTCTCCCTATAAGGGAGAGGAAGGGACCCGTAATTCACCCGTCACGGTTCGTATATACCAATAAAGATGATTTCCTCAAACTTATTAAATATATCGCTGAGAATTACTTCTGTAAAGAGAACTATGCAAAGGTCAATGGCAGATACCTCTTCTCCATATTTGATTCCACATTTTTTATAAGGGATACGGGAACAGAGGGGGCAAGAGAGATTATTGATAACTCTCGAAGATGGCTTACCTCAAATGGATACAATGACATTTATCTAATGGCAATCAATCCCGCCCCGAGTTTCATTTCAGAATATAAAAAGGCTGGATTCGATGCAATAAGCCACTATGTATTTCTCCCTGACTGGAAGGGTGAGTTTCTTCAGGATTATAGATGGCTAATCAGGAGACGAGTTGGCGAGTGGAGGGAGTTTGCAAACCGTTCTGGATTGCCATACTATCCCTCCGTCTCTCCCGGATGGGATGCCACACCGAGAGGTCGAGTAGAGGGTAAAAAACCACCTAAAAGGTATCCATACTGGCCAATTGTTGTAAATGAAAATCCCGAGGATTTCGGGTGGTTTTTGAAGGCGGGGCTTTATTACAATATCGAGAATAACAGGGACTCTCCGATTCAATTCATTACATCCCTCAATGAGTGGAGCGAGGGACACTACCTCGAACCGGATAGCCACTTTGGATATGGATTTTTAGAGGCGATCAAGAATGCAAAGGAAGACATATAAACCTGTATTCCTCTCAGTGGACATTGAGGTGACAAACCTCTGCAACACCTGCTGCAGCATCTGCCCGAGAGAGCAGATCGAGAGGGAGAAGGGGACAATGAGCTCTTATACTGTGGAGACAATCATAGATGGTCTGAGCGGTTATAAACCCTATATAACTATTTCGGGTATGGGGGACCCACTCTTGCACCCTCAACTCCCTGAGATAGTAGACAGATTCAAGGCAGCAGGTCACAATATCGGTGTGGTCCTTAATATCGCCTCAATTATTGGTTGCAGGGATAACAAAATTTTGAGTTTGATCGAGGCATCCCCGAATCACATTACGATATCCATACCATCTATCAATCCCATGTTCATTCGGAGGATTTATAACGACAGGGTCACGCAGACCCAGATAATAGATAGAGTCAAATGGCTTAGAGAGGTTGTAAAGAACGGGATCACCCTCAGGATCTCCTCTCTCATTACAGAAAATTCGGAAAGTGATGATAGTACTTTAAGGGAACTTTCAGAGGACTTGAAGATTATGTTGTGGCTATCTCCGATTCACTCCCGTGGTGGGAATCTGAATGAGTCCGAATTCTATAAACCTAAGGTGGTAAAGCAGAATGCCCATTGTAATCTATTCGTATTTCACACCTTTATTGACTTTAAAGGCAGGATACTCTCCTGCTGCCACGACCTGAAAGGGGATACAGAATTTGCTAATATCTCGGATGGCATAGAGGAGATCTTACTGCGAAAAGAGGAGATCTTAAGGAGAGTTCCGCCCTTTATGCTCTGTAACAGGTGCGACGAACCATTGAGATTTGTAAGACTCCCGTATAATCTCGAAAGATTGACTTATAGACAGTTGTTCAAAAGATTAAGAATATATACAGGCCGAACAAAGAAATAGAAAAAACGATATTTTATTGATTGATTGGTTTTAAGAAATAAAATAGAGAAATAGTCCATCTGGAGGTCTTATGGATTTTATACTTGGTTCATCCTCTCCAAGGAGAAAGGAGTTGCTCTCGAATCTGGGTATTAGGTATAGAATTGTGATACCAGATATAGAGGAGATACCCCAGAAGGGCGAATCACCTTCAAGATTTGTAAAACGGGCTGCCCAGGACAAACTCAGGGCAATCCTAAAAAAGGTCAGAGTCAGGAGAGAAACTGTGATCCTCACAGCAGATACAATCGTAGTTCTGGGTAAGAGGATTCTCGGGAAGCCATCGAATAAGAGTGAGGCATATAATATGTTAAAAAGCCTCGAAGGGAGATGGCACAGGGTGTATACAGCCTTCTGTATTTATTACCGCAGGGAGGTGGTCTCGAGGGTGGTCAAGACAGATGTAAGATTCAGGAGGCTCACAGTGTCTGAGATAATGAATTATATAAATACAAAAGAGCCGATGGACAAGGCGGGGGCATATGCGGCACAGGGAAAGGGGGCTACGATAATAAAAGAGATCAGAGGTTCATATACCAATGTCGTTGGACTCCCGATGGCAGAGTTGATTGAAGAACTAAAGAGACTAAAAGTCCAGTCTGAATTTTAAGTATATCTGATCGAGCCTTTCGAACATCTTGAGATTACTCCCCTCCTCTCCCCTTGCGAGGGCAGCCCCCAGTGTGATCTTGCCTGTATTAAAAGGTGTATAGTTTGCTTCAAATGAGAATATGTATGCCTTCTCGTTATTTGTCTTTTTGTTCCCGAATACCTCGTCATTGTCCGAGTCCAATTCAAATCCGACTGAGGGCTGTATCTCTAATCTGGAGTCAAACAGCTCCTTCTTCATATATACAAATATATAGTTATTCAGGGCAGAAGAGGAGAGTTCATTGAAGAGCCCCCTCACATACTGGAGATTAAAATAGTATCCTCCCCTGAAGGTGTAGTCCATTCCAAGGACAAACTTTACAAACGGGTCCCCCTCGATAGAAGTAAGGTCCCCTTTGATACCAAATGTCTTTTTTGCATTCTCATCTATTTTGTTATTGTTTATGAAATATGCAGGCCTGACTTCTTCCGGGAATACCACTGCCCCCTCCCCAAAGAAACCTATGTCAAAGAGATTGAGGGCAAAGTCTACTCCCAATACATCCTGCCCCGGGTATGTGAGTACAGGGGTAACCGACCTGAGGGCAAAACCACCCGTCTCTATCCTCAACTCACTGAGGGCGGGGATATTCATATATCCGTGATAATATGAAAGAGAGACATCGAATATCTCACCCTTGTATTTGAGCCTCGAACCAAATATGAAGTTCTTTGCCCTCTGTTCTGGAATCCGTACCTCCGGTGCCTTCAACCTGTCCTGATATTCTGCCATAAGTGGAGAATTCTGAGAGCCGAGGATGTCGAAGTTGGGGAGAAGTGATGGCTCGAAGAGGGGTTGCAGTATGATAGACAGATCAAAGGGTGAGATGTATAGAGTTGAGTTGAGGGCCCAGACAGAGAGTTTGTTCTTGAAGTCGAGGGGATCTTCGAAGTCGTACGGTGAAAAATTATCCGTTGGGTTGAATCCATCGGCGGTCCCCCAGACTATCCTCTGCTTACCTACCTTAAAGTCGAGAGGTTTAATAAATAGGGAATTGAATTGTATATATCCCTCATAGAACTGAAATGAGACGGGTTCGATGCTCTCCCGCAATTTTAAATCATCCATACTCTTTATCTCTCTGATATTCTCGTTACGCATCCTCAGTTCAAAGTAGCCTGAGACATTCTCATCGGGCTTCACATCCCCTTTGAGTGTTACCACATTCGAATTGAAGTAGTTATATACATCACCATATACGAGTCCGAGATAGAGGTTGCTCCTGATATCCCCCCCTAATTTGAATACCTCCCCTGATAGAAGAGGGTTTGAGTAGAGAAGGAATAGAATGCCAGATACAGATATCCATCTGAATTCCCTCATAGGACCTCCGATCAACCTATCATATATGAATCTCACTTCTTCAGGAATCTCTCTGTGAATATATCATCTGAAAGGCCTTTATCAAACTCTATCTTCGTAAACTCCATAACGGTAGAGTGATCCTTTATTACATCCTTCATCTCCATCTTCTCACCTATCGTGTATTTGCCGTGCTTGTTGATGTTTGAGACAGTTAATACCTTGTTGAGTTTATCACCCTTGTACATCTCCGCCTTCTTTATTATATAATCAGAGGTAACTTCGACTATAATCCTGTCGAACTCCCTGTCGCTATTTGTCTTCTTCTTCAGTGTCAGGGTCTTTACCCCATCTGCCTCTTTCAGGTCAACTGCATCGTAGTCATCCGAATACTTCGTAGATGATATTTCATCATTGGTAAAGTCGGTACCACCAAAGGACTGATTCTTGATGTGTCCCGCTATCCTCCTTACCTTCTTGAACTCCGGCAGGTATATGAACCTCGTATCCTTCCCTGTAGAGAGGACAGCAAGTCCCTTGATATCGGCTGGCGATGTAAACTTAAACACCCTCTTCTCTTCGCCCTTTTGATATATTATGCCCTCTTTGGTCTTCTGTGTACCATCCTTCTCGATAGTAGTGATCTTCACCGTAATCTCAGCATCCTTCGCCTCATTCTGTTTTGCCTCTACCTTCTTCAAAACCTCTTCCGCAGTCTCCGAATAGGCACTGAAGGCAAAGAGAAGGGACAATAAAGGGATAATTAGACTCTTTTTCATAGTTTTACCTCCTTGATCTTAAAATTTTTATAAAGCAGTGTAAATGTGGGTATCATCACATTGGCTGATGCGGCGGCAATGAACATAGTTATGGCAGTGAGTAGCCCCATCGTCCGGAGTGGCAAGAAATCTCCAAACATAAGGGCAATAAACCCGAGTGCCACCGCCGATGTATTCAAAAATACTGCCCTTCCAATGACCCTTATGGTAAACGATATCGCCTTTGTATCATCTCCGAATTTATCATAGCCCAGCTTTAAGCCCGTAATGGTATGAATGGTATAGTCGATCCCCACTCCGATAAGTATGGAGGCTATAACTATAGTTACATCATCAATCGGTATATTAAATATTGCCATAATTGCAAAGTCCGTAAGGAGAGTGAAGGAGATGGGTATCATAGATATCAGTGCTACAATGTAAGAACGGGTGAGATAGAGCATCAGGAGGAAGACAAGAATAATAGCAAGTACAATGGACTGAATCTGGTTTTTCATAAGATTGTCATTGAGCATCATAAGAACAGGACCAAGACCACCGTAGTTTGTCTCTATATTGATTACATCACCCGGCATAGAGTCGAATGCTTGAAAGTCCTCACCTGTCACTATTATGTCTCTCGTGGCGAGGTTGAGTAGACCCAGAATCCTCTTCTTCGTGGAGGATGATAGACTCTTCTGCGAAAAGGCTTCATCATACATCGAATTTACGGCAAGGATCCTTGAATAGTTTGTAATCTGCTCTTTGAAGTCTTTGATCTCTTCTCTGAGGTCCCTCTCCATCTCGTCATCACTCAAAACTACCTTCCCGCTTATAAGCTCAAATTTGAGCAAACTTTCTAATGAACATCCATCAGACTTTGAATCCTCAGCCGGTCTATAGCTTACCCCGAATTCCCGCTCTATCCTCTTAAACCTCCTTTCAAACTCCCCTTTCAATTCATTACAATAGGGAGTTTTCAGTACAATCCCATCATCTTTGATATTCATAACACTGTCAAGGAGGCGCAGGATTACACCTCTCTCAACCTCCTTATTAGCAATCCTCAACTCTGTCTCTATTCTGTGCAGGATATGGCTCCTGAGATACTCCTTGAGGGCCTCCCTCTTATCCTGAGGGAGTTCCCTCATATTGACTATCTTATATCGCTTCGGTGTCCTGGCCAAAAGTCTTTTTACCTCCTCATTTGCATAATCGACATAGGATTTTTGAAGTGATTCTATTCGGGCGAGGATCACCGATTCGTTCATATCCTGAGTTATGAACTGATTCAGATATTCATTCCCCTCTACAAAGAACCATAGATTCCCGATCTTGCCGGAGGACTCGGGGATATTGTAATCCCCTATCAGGTTATAATTTAAGTCAGCAACCACTGAGGCCACGGATTGAGAACTGCTGACCATTTTTACAGCCTCTATCTCCCGCTCCAGATATTCTGTCACATACATCACTCGGGGATCCTTGACATCCCCCTTGACGAGGACATATACAGGGACCGCACCTCCGAAGTTATCGACCAGCAACTGCTCAGATTTTCTAATTGGTGCATCCTCTTTGAAATAGTTGATAGGGTTTACATCGGCGGTGAGATTATATAGTGTGGGCAGTAAAACCACTGACAGGATACCAAATACGAATACCACCTTCTTTGGGTGATTGAAGACAATTCTCTCCACAATGGGAAGAAATATACCACTATGACTGCTGAGCGCCTCTTCCTCAGATAGTACCTTCTTTGCCCTCCTTACCCTGAGAGACATAAGAATCATTGGTACGACTAACACAGCCATAACAAACGCAAAGAATATACCGAGCGTCATAAAAATACCGAGGTCCACAACGGTTGTCAGGGTGGCCGTAACGAGTGTTATGAATCCAACCATAGTAGTCAGGGCTGAGAGTAAGACAGCCATCCACTTGTCAGTTATGGCTGACAGGATAATATTTAGTTTTGAGGACTCCTTTACTGAGTGAAAATAGTATTGATTGATTATATGAATGGCATAGGCAGTGCCTGTGGAGACGAGTATTACAGGGATAGCTGAGGTGCCAATTGTTATCGGTTTCTTGAGCAGCCCCATAATGGCAAAGACAAAGATATTGGAGATAATTACCACGAGTATGGGGAGAAATACACCCCTTATAGTCCTGAATCCTAAAAACAGAACCAGCATAGAGATGACGATAACAATGGGTGTCAGTTTCATCAGATCCTTCATAGTGGCGTTGTTCGTATCCCTGATCGCCACGGGCCAGCCGCCGGCATAGAATCTTAAGTTGGTACCAGATAGAATCTCCTGAGTGATCTTTTCTACCCTGTTTACGATCTTTTCCCTATCTGTACCTGTGTGGGGTCTTATTACAATCTGAGAGTACCGGCCATTCTTTGAAACAATCTGATTCACATACCTGTCATTGTTCAGTACATAATCTCTCAATCTCCTGAGGTCCTCGTCCTTAAAATTCTCAGTATTATCAACATCTATGAGATTGCTCACCTCAATACCATCCTCGATCTTCTTTATGTCCATAATATTTGTAAGACTGATTACCGATGCAACACCCTCTATATCTCTATAAGACCTGGTGAGAAGGTCTATCTTTTTTATATATTCTCTATCGAATACGCCATCATCTCTATCTGCCTCAATACTCAGCATTATGAAATAATTGGAGAGATACTTATCCCCGATCTCCCTGAAGAATTTTACATCAGGGTCATCTTTGGGCATATATTCCAGGATATCCCCTTCTACCCGTAAATTCCTCATCGGGATCAGGGAGATTATGGTGAGTAAAAAGAGAATCAGTAAAAAGATGTATCTGTATCTCAAAATTCCCTTTATAACATCTCCTATCATAATCAGTCCTTTCTTACCCCTATCCCTGAGAACAGGGTTTCTATCAGGTAATCCATAGACTTGAGTGCCTTCCTCTCATCAGATATGTCCCTGAAGTAGCTGTAGAGACCCTGACCCGCCGCCATCATAGCAAGTGAGAGAAGGGATATATCCTCAACCTCTATCTCTCCATTCTTTACTCCCGCAGAGAGTATCTCCCTGATAATTCTTCTCTGTCTCTCATAGAATTCGTTTATAATCTCTTTTATCTCCCTGTCGAGAAATTCCCCTGTCCGGGTGAGTACCTCTGAGAGATTTGATTTACTCTTGAGTAACATATACTCTGTCCTAAACAGGATTCTCAACCTCTCCTTTACGCTATTTATGTCTCTTATCCTCTCCTCCATTGTGGACAGGATATTCTCCATCTCATTTCTCAGGACTTCCTTAAAGAGTTCCTCTTTGTTTTTGAAGAATTTGTACAGTGTAGCCTTTCCGATGCGACAGATCCGCGCCACATCCTCCATAGTGGTCTTACGAATGCCATATCTCAAAAATAGATTGGATGAGAAATTCAATATCTCCTCTCTCGTGGTCATAAAACCTCCATATCAATCAGAACGAATAATGTATATTTCGTTTTGGTGTTTTTTGTCAAGAAAATCTTCAGGACAATTTTGAGATTTACTTTTGGGTATATTTATGTTTTTATCTGTACTATGAAGTCACTCAGCTTTCAGGCGAGATTATTCTTTTTACTTGGATTCCTCATAGCATCCCCATTTATCTTCATTCTCTCGATAGTCCTCTTGAACTATCTGAACCCACTTCGAATTGCCTATCTTGAGGAGATCGAGATTATAAATGCGAGCGGGGAGAAGATATGGGTAACCCCCATTGGTATGCTTGAGTCCAGTGGCAAGTATGGACCACTCCCGAGATATACCGACAAATCCTTTCCTGCCTTCCCGAGGGGTACAGCCACAAACATAAGACTAAAACCAAGGCAATATGTGAAGATAATCTATAGTTGGGATAATATCAACTTCCGATATATTCTAATCTACACAAAGAATGGCGGGACCTACATAATGGAGACTGATAAGCGCGGTGATCTGAGGACCACATATCCTCCAAAGCAAAAACAGTATGTCATACCACCATTGAACCAGTTGAGCCAGGCTCCAAAGGAGTTACTCCCCTGTATGAAAGGGAAGTATGTGAAATATAAAATAGAGGAATATGCACCTGAGCCACCTGATGCCTCACTTGATGATTTTACAATAGCAGAATAAAAAAAAAGCCCGTAGCAAATGCTACGGGCCTTAAAACCTTTACCAGCCTGAGGTCTTAACTCAGATGCTTGTTGACCAGTTTGGTCATCTCAAACATCGTGACAGACTTCTTGCCGCCGAAGATCTCCTTCAGGTTCTCATCTGCGTTGATCTGTCTCTTGTTGACCTTGTCCTGAAGCCCATTCTTCTTGATGTAGGCCCATACCCTCTTTACCACCTCTGTCCTTGGGAGTGGCTTTGAGCCCACGATCTTCGCGAGAGCTTCTGACGGCTGCATCGGCTTCATAAACTCGGGATTCGGTTTCCTCTTAGCCTTTGCCTTTGTCTTCTTCACTGGTTTGGTTTTCTTCGCTGTTTTCTTTGGCATCGTTGCCCTCCTTTGTTGGGGTTAAATATACACAAATAAGAGTGAAAATGCAACAAAAATATTCATATTCCCCTCTCAAAGCCCTTTTTTACAGAGTATAAATAGACGAATGGGTCATGGATGTAGAGGAGTTTTCTGGCCCTATAACTGGTGATGACATACTCTACTGCCTCTCTCAAATCCCTGATAAAATATAGATTCTCTCTCTCAATAGACATATCTTTGATGTAACCGGTAAAGATTACTGGATTTCTCATAAGGGTCTTCAGGAATATCAAAGCCCTCTGTCCCCCACCGCCATAACCGACCTTGCTGAGTCTCTCTATGAGCCTATGATTTCTCAGGTTCGATTTCATTATCCTCTCGAACTCCTCCTCACCACTTCCGAGTCCAATACCCTCTCTCAGGTCTGCATAGACGATAATAGGTGCACCCTTCTTCACGACCGGGGATTTGGAGAGGGAGAGATAGGTAGCCCCTCTCGATGCCTGATAGAGATTTACTCCTTTATTCTTGTCTATATTTATAAGGACCCCATCGAATTGAGAGGGGAAAGAAAGAGACATATTTTCGATATACCACTCACTCAGTCTATTGAATACAACCCCGGGCTCACCGCAGTCAAACATAACGATATCCCCCCTATCATCTTTTACAATGTTTATAACCCAGCGTGGAGGAAGTCTTTTTGCATATCTCTCAATACAGCCCCTGAAAGGATTTTTGAACACATTCCCAATTTTTACCCCTTTTGATAGTATCATATGCGGCGAATGAGTATATTCAATAGTCCTCCTTCCACCGCAACCTATAATGAATATTTTATTGCCACCAGAAAACCCGGCGTACTGGTGTGGCTCAAAAATCCCGGTTCCGAGCAGTAGATCTGATCTCATCAAGACAGGATTTATATAAAAACTCTCGCCACCAGACCTTACTTCGATTGTCTCTTCCGGGTTGTTTTGAAGGACCCGAAACCTTATACTACTTCCCAGTTTTTCTCGTAACTCCTCTTTGCTGAGATGACGGTGAAGGCCTGTAGCTATAAATATCGTGATATTCTCTCTATCAAACCCCTGCTTTACTATGCAATCAAGTATTGTGGGCAGGAGCTTTTTATCAGGGAATGGCCTGGTATTATCTGTAAGACAGAGGGTTATATTCCTTGCTTCCTTATGGAAGTCTAAGAATTTATGGAGAGATTCTTTAATCCCAATCTTTATCCGTTCTATTGGTATGGTCCTCAGCCTATTTGAATGGGGAATTACCAGGTATTTCTCGATAGCCTTATTCACACCTTTCATTATAACAAGTAATATCTATTGATCTCTCCGTGTGCCGGTTCCCATCCAGACCTGTTGATTCTGGGCAAAATACCTCGCTAATTTATGTCTATCGAGGGAGTTACGTCTCGCCTCTTCATCTATGAGGGCGTCTAAATCCAGATTGGGTTCCCTTTTGAGCCTCAATGCTATCTTCAATGAGGCACGGACATATTTTTCATCATCCTTGTTATTGATCATCGTGGACTCCTCGCTTGTAGTAAAAAGTATATACAATACATTACTATATTTGTAAATATATTTTTTTACAAATATTTCAATATATATTTAGAGTCCCGAATTCTTTATAAATAGCATCTAAGCAACTAATCTCGTCTCCTCTGATCTCTCATAGTCAATCCTATCCATCAGGAATTTCTTTAAGTTCACCTCTTCAAAACTTATCAGGGGGACGGCGAATATACTCTTCATCCTCCCTAAAAGTACTGCGATTACCTGACAGGAATGACCAAAGAAATAATCAGGTTTAGAGTTTAACTCTGACTCCTGATGTAATTTCTTAAAAGTTGGCATATTCTT
>Ga0078972_1008650_pt1 | contig 21011 bp, 28 predicted proteins | sample YelNatPaOPGAMG01_FD_67568 | JGI IMG/M metagenome (GOLD analysis project Ga0078972, IMG submission 67568) | Hot spring thermophilic microbial communities from Obsidian Pool, Yellowstone National Park, USA - OP-RAMG-01 (SPADES assembly) (version 2) | ecosystem: Environmental > Aquatic > Thermal...
AGAAGAAAGACGATTTCAAAAAAGTTATAATCAAAAAAGAAAAAACCAAGTTATCGTCTGTGTTAACCTATCTTTCTCGTTATGGTAATGAAAATACTATTGAATATATCACTAATCAATTGAAAAAATCTGATTTGACTATTGATAAAGCTAATTACTATCAAGATATATTAAATTATATTAATAAATTTGGATTTGATAGGCTATTTAACTTATCTTTGCAACGAAGAAACAGAATTATTGAAAAGTATTCGGAACATCCAATAGAGTTTACAAAATTAACTTTCAGAGGTAGAAGTAGGCTACAAAAACAAGATATTATTTCTTATAATGAAAATTATAATTCCAAAATAAATGCGTTCATCAATATAAGTTGGTTAAGTAAAGGGAATAAATTAACTATACCTGTAAAATACTCAAAAAATTATCATGGTTTAATGAGTGACTACAAAAAGCCAACACCTAATGTAGAGTACATAATAACCTTTACTAATAAAGGAAAAATTAAGGTAAATATAAGTAAAGATGGTGTAAGATTCATTCCTGAAAATAAAGTAAATTATTGTGGTATAGACGTAAATGTTAAGCATAATTTATTCAGCTTATCTGATAATACAACTTTTGATTATAATAGGAATTTACTTAGCAAATTAACAGATGAATTATCTATAATAGATAATTTAAAGAAAGATAAAGATTATGTTGTTGGTAAGAAAAAACAAAGAAAGATAGATTCGCTTAGAAATCAGATACAAAAATCAAATGAACAAGTTTGTTCAGATGTTTGCAAGCATTTAAATTCAGTTGGTTTAGACCACATTGTAATGGAGGATTTGGATAATTCATTTGAAAAATCATTTGTTAATGATAAAACAAGCGGTTTAAATTTCAATCGAATAACCAAAGAATTAAGATTATCATCTTTAAAACAAATGATGGAACACATTGCTAGAAATTATGACATTTCAGTATCAACTGTACATGCAAGTTATACTAGCAAAATGTGCCCTATTTGTGGCTGTATTGAAGATGAAAACCGAAAGGATCAAGAAACGTTTGAATGTATTGAATGTGGTCACAAAGACAATGCAGACCACAACGCATCCATAAATATCAAAAACAGAGTGTCTACGACAGTGTTAAGGAAGAACCTCTTAAAACAAAATAAATTAGGTAATGGAACGTACGAGCCAAAAATTATGAAAAAAGATAATGTTAAAGACGTTTTATTATCGCTTCGGCAAAATTTCGTAAGAGATAAGGATATAGACAAGGTGAATACTTTTAACTATGTTTGATTTGTCGGTTCTGGAACTACGGCAAAAATGGCTATCAAAAACAACAGAAATTGGATTGGTTCGGAAATATCAAAGGAATATTGTTCGATTATTGAGCAACGCATTCGAAACGTTAAACCGTCTCTTTTTAATATTGCAGATAATGGACTGACTGGTGTATGAAAAGTAGCAGATTAAAAACAATGAACTTTCAAAATATGACAAACGATAATAAAGAGTATAAACTTTCTGGTTATATTAAAACCGCTATTGCTTATACACCTTGTTATACATATTACGGTTTATTAAGATAGAATGTTAAATCTAAGAACGAATAAAAACTTTATAAAAATTAAAATTAATAAATATGAAAATTAAAGATTACTTAGAAACATTACCAGAAAACAACAATATTTCTGGAATGAAGGGACTTTTTGGAAAAGAACTTAAAATTTTAGAACCATACTTTGAAAGCATTGATGAACTAAAAGGTAAAAAAATTGAAATAATTGAAGAAATTCATATGGATGGAGAACCTAATATGGAAATAACAAATGAAGGCGTTTTCTTTGAACAAGAAACTGAACCAAAATTATTAACCATTAAAGGAATTGATGGAATAGGAGAAAACGTGAAACTATATTCAATTTTCTTACAAAATGATGATGTTATTGTTAGATGTTCAGAAGATTCTGTTGGCTATATTGACATTGAATTACCATTATTTGATGATTTGGACGATGATGGTAATTACATTGGAACTGAACCAAAATTTTTAAAAAGTTTTAATGATGAAACTTCATTATATGATGAAATATAGTATTATTGTGTATAACGATAAAACAAATGATGGAACGCATTGCTAGAAATTATGACATTTTAGTATCAACTGTACATGCAAGTTATACTAGCAAGATGTGTCCAATTTGTGGTTGTATTGAAGATGAGAATCGAAAGGATCAAGAAACGTTTGAATGTGTTGAATGTGGTCACAAAGATAATGCAGACCACAACGTATCAATAAATATCAAAAACAGAGTGTCTACGACAGTGTTAAGGAAGAACCTCTTAAAACAAAGTAAATTAGGTAATGGAACGTACGAGCCAAAGATTATGACAAAAGATAATGTTAAATACGTTTTATTATCGTTTCGGCAAAATCTCTTAAGATATAAGGATATGGTTATAGTTAATACTTTTGGCTATGTTTGATTTGTCGGAAAGATACCCAAATGATGTTATTTCTTACGACTATGAAGAACAAGATTATCAAGACTTTATCTACTGCAAAACTGCGGAAAGCGAAGGAAAAGTTTTACACCCAACGCAAAAACCTGTTGAATTAGGTAGGTATTTAATTAAAACCTATACAAATGAAAACGAAATTATACTTGATAATGCCTGCGGAAGTGGTAGTTTTTTGGTATCTGCAATTTTAGAAAATAGACGATTTATAGGTATTGAAAAAAATGAAAATGTGTTTTTGCACAAGAAATATCCTATTGATTACATTGAAATTTGCAAACAAAGAATTGTAAAAGCACAACAACAAGTAGACGATTTAAAACATTTAAGATAAATCAAATTTGTTATATTTTTATAGGTTGAAATTTTAAATTCAAAATGATTTATCAAATGAACCAATATTATATATACATATTTTTTTCCCAAAGGAAGAATACAGATGTAAAGGATTAACAAAAAAAATATCTGTTAAATCTCATTGATTTGGCTTAGTGTTCTTGTAACAATTGGTTGAATAATTTTTAAAGTTATTGATTTTCATGAAATCAACAAAAAAAACTTTCACTTAATTATAGTATTCGCAATTATCAAAAATAATTTCATTAAAATCTAAATTAATTTTACATTTTAGCATTTTAAATATATTTGAATTATTGTTTTGAATAATAAAAGCACTATCATATAACTCATATTTTTCATGAATTTTATTTTCACCAACAATATTAAACTTAAATGGATTCCATTTTGATTTACCATTAAATTGTTTTGTTCCATCATCATTTATTTTTTCTTCAATTAAAATGGTTGGATTTTCATTAAAATTTATTGGAAAAATAAATTCCCCTAAAATTAATTTACCTGTTTTTAATTCATTTTTCATAATATTAATTTTTATTTATCTATTATTTCACTATTGAATTTATAACATTATAACCATAATCTTCTTTAAGTATTTGAATAATTGAATTTTCAAGAATATTTCTAAACTCGCTTTCTTTGATGATAAGTTTATTTTTTTGTTTTCTTTTATCATTAATTGATTCAATAACTATTTTTTTTATAAAATTTCTTAATTCTGATTCTGTAAAAGTTTTCATATTATATATATATGCAGTAAAATTATTAGATAACCAACAAGGCTTCCTAAAGCAACATATCCAAAAATCATTCCATCAGAGTTATATTTTCTTAAATATAATGAATTATATACCTCACTTATAAATGCAATTATAATTCCAATTATAAATCCGATTAATGGTATTGGAAAAATTGTTGAAATAAGATACCCAAATATAAAAAGAATTACTTTATCTCTTTTTAAAAAATTTAATATTTCTTCAAACATTATAATAATAAATATTAAATAATCTTATTTTAATATAAATAGTTTATAAAATGAATTTATAATTTTGTTTTATAAAAAAATAATAGTATTTTTGTAATATAATAATAAAAAAAAAGAAATGATTAAATCACCCATTAAATATTTTGGAGGAAAAGGAGGAATGTTTAATAATATTATAAAATATTTTCCAGAAGATGATAATATAGATACTTATATTGAGCCATTTGGTGGATCATATAGTATTGGATTTGCGCAGAATAAATATCCAAATGAGATATATAATGATTTAGAAAAAAATGTATATTCATTATATAAAGTTTTATCTGATAAAACTCTATATAATGAATTTAAATATAAATGTGATTTAGCTATATATTCACAAGATTTAAGAAATGAATATAAAATTAAATTAAAGAATGATGATATATCAATGGTAGATAGAGCATTTTATTATTTTTATTTAAATAGAACGTCTCATAATGGAGTTGGTGGATTATCAGTTAATACTATTACAAGAAGAAATATGAGCAAATCTGTATCTGATTTTTTATCTTCAATTGATCGGTTAGAAGATATTCATCAAAGACTATCTAAAGTCATTGTTTTAAATCAAGATGGGATTGAATTAATCAAAAAATATGATAGACAAAATGTATTTTTTTACCTAGATCCGCCATATGAACAATCAACAAGAACATCAGCAAGATATGATGTGGATATGAATAGAAAATCGCATGAAATGTTACTTGACACGTTATTAAATCTTCAAAACGCTAAGTTTTTATTAAGTGGTTATGATTGTGATTTATATAATATATTACAGAATAACAAAATAGAAAAAATACAATTTCAAGTAAATACTGTTGATGGTAATAAGAAACCAAAGGTAAAAACAGAAACATTGTGGAAAAATTATTAATTAATAAAATAAATTATATAATAATAATTATGACGTATGATTAAAATTAATAAAAAATTATATAATAATATTGTATTATATTGTAAAATAAATAATATTAAAGATATAAATTTTTTTATAGAAGAACTTATAAAAAAACAATTTTATATTGAATGTTATGGGGAGTTATCTATAAATAATGACATTGAAAAACGAATTACGCAGAATGAAGAAATTGTAAATAATGATATAAAAGAGGAACTTGTTATATTGAATAATGATATAAAAGAAGAACCTGTTATATTGAATAATGATATAAAAGAAGAACCTGTTATTGAAAAAACTATTATAAAAAATAATGTTATAAAGACAAGATTAAAATGAATATAGAACAATTTTATAAAAGAGTATTAATTGATGATATTTTATTGAGTTATATAACTAAAATGGAAGTACAAAACATGAATGTAAAAATAAATAATATATCAATATCTAATGATGTAGAATTTGAATATAATTCAACAACAACAGATGAGGATATAAAATTATAATATATTGATTACAACTATATAAATAAAGAGTCATGGAAGACATAAATAAATTAAAAGTATCTCCAAAAGCAAAAATTGAAGTTAATTGGGATGTTTTGCCAGTAGATTATAGCCGTGAAGCTCATCAAAGGATAATAGCCCTTATGTCCAAAAAGTACAAAATTCCCACTAAAAACATAAAGGTCATCCCAAATTTTATAAAATATAATGAAAAAGGGGAAGAAGTAAGTTATCAGACAGAAGTTATAGACAATATACAAGATCCAAATTTTCAAATAAAATTATTTAAAGAATATATAGAATTAAATAATATTAAAGATGTTGATTTTGATAAAATAATTCAAATTGATAAAGAAATTAATAGTAAAATTAACTTTGATTCATATACTAAATTTAAACAATATGAAATACAATGGATAGAATGGAGTAATTTTTTGTCTTATGGGAAGGATAATAGGTTTGATTTTACTAAGCTTAAGGGGTTAGTACTTTTAGAAGGAGATCCTGTTAATTTTGCTGGAAAAACTACATTTGCCGTAGACTTATTACATTTTTTATTATTTGGAACAACAACTAAAACAGACAGATTAGATAAAATATTCAACAAATATTTAGTTGATGAAACGCAAGTTGTTGTAAAAGGATGTATAAAGATTGATGGTGATTTCTATATAATAGAACGTATATTAAATAGACCTAAGAAAAGAACTGCAAGTAGTAAGGCAACTCAAGAAGTAAAATATTATAAATTATTAAACGGAAAGTATGATCCAAATGAGCCATTAGAAGATTATGATATTAAAAATGAACAAGATGAGTACTCAATTAAAACAAATAAAGTTATTAAAGAAGCTATAGGCGATGAAAGAAATTTTGACTTAGCCATATGTGCTAATAGCGCAAATTTATTTGATTTAATAGAAATGGGAGACACTGAAAAAGGTAGATTATTTAACAAATGGATTGGATTGTTACCCATTGAAGAAAAAGACAAGTTAGCACGAGAAAAATATAACAAACAAATATTACCTTCATTTGTTTCAAGAATATATAATAGGGAAACATTAAATCAAGAAATTGACGAGTATCAAAAATTAATTAGTGAAACTAAAGTCAATATTTTATCAAATGAATCTTTATTAAAAGAATCTGAAGCAAAAATAGTAGAATTTGAAAAAGAGAAAGAAGTATTATTATCTAATAAAAAAAATATAGATGAAACATTATTAAAGTTAGATATAATAACGGAAAATAAAAAATTAGAAAATATAAAAAATGAAGGAACTAATAAAAGAGCGCAGTTAAATATACTAAATAGTAATATAGAAAAATATAAACATCTTAAAGATAATAGTGATGTTATAAAAAAAGAAAATGAAAATTTATTATCTATTCATATTAAAATTAGTGACTTAGCAAATAAAATTAATAATATCATAACAGAATATAGCAATAAAAGCAAAAATATTAATAATGAATATATTAATAAAATAAATAACAGTAAAACTGAACTAAATAATAAAATTAATTTATTAAAAAAAGATTATGAAATATTAGTTAATGAAAATAAATCAAAATTAACATTATTAGAAAAGGAAAATGAGGGTTTAATTGCATTAGGAGATTCATGCCCAGTATGTGGTGCAAAATATGATAATAAGCCTAAAATTAATTCCAATGAACAAGAAATAAAAATCTTGAAAGATAAAATTAGTGAGTTATATAAAGAATATGATGTTAAAAGTAAAACATTAAATAATGAGTATGAAATAAAAATCAAAGAGTTAGAAGAAGATAAGAATAATATCATTATTAAATTAGATTTAGAAGAAAATAATTTAGTTAATGAATTAACAGAAGAAAAAAAAGCATTAAATGAATCATTAAACGCATTAAAAAGTAAAATTGAATCACTTGAAATAGATCAGGAAAACTTTAAAAAATGTGAAAGAGATATTATATTAGTAGAAAAAACGAAAGTTGATATTGAAAATTTATTGGCACAACATAGAGAAATAACACGTTTATTAAAGGAATATGAAGTAAACAAAGATTTAATAGACAAAAATAATCAATTAGATATATCAATTAATAATATTAATGTAAGAATTAAAACAGAAAGAGATTATAAAGAAAATATTATTAAAATTATTCAAACACATAATAATAATATATTAGCATATAATAAAGAAATTGAACTTCGTAACATAAGGATTGAAAAGATTTCAGAGGAAGAAAACATAGATAGAGCATGGAAAGTTTATTTAGAAATGGTTGGTAAAAGTGGTATATCAAAATTAATTTTAAAAAATATATTACCAATTATAAATTTAAACCTTTATACATTATTAGATGGTGCTTGTGATTTTCAAGTTGTTATTTCATTAACAGAAAATAATACAATCGCATTTAATGTTATTGATAACGAAACAAAAATTGTGACGGATCTTAGCGGTTGTAGTGGTTATGAAAAAACAGCATCAGCATTAGCTTTAAGAATTAGTTTATCCTCTATATCGTCTTCTGCTTTTCCAAGACCACAATTTATTGTCTTAGATGAAATATTAGCATCTGTCGGAGCAGACAATCTTCCAAAAATAAAAAACATTATTGATCAAATGTTAGCTAAGTATGATTTTATTTTATTAATTGCACATGGAGAAGAAGAAAAAAATTGGTGTACCCAACGGGTTCTTATTAAACGTGATGAAAATAATATATCACATATTGAAATAAGATAACAATTTTTTTTATAAAATAAAAAAATAAGATTATTATGATACAAAAATATCAAATCAAATTATTAGATAATTTTATCCATGTTATGATCCATCAAAAGTTATAACAGATGATAATGAAGAATTACTAATTAAAGATTGGGTTGAAAAATATCGAAGTATGGTACCTACGGATGATATTCTGTGGCTACTTTTAAGAAATGAATTTTTATCTGATAAAGATTTAAGGCTATTTGGAGTATGGTGTGCACGTGAAACACTAAAATTGGTTGAAAATTCAGATGAAATAAGTATTAATGCTTGTAATGTAGCTGAACGATATGCTAATGGTGAAGCAACAATGGAGGAACTTAAGGCTTCTTTCGACGCCGATTCTTATACTTTTGCTGCTGCTCGTTATGCTGCTGTTTTTACTTATAATGCCGTTTATGCTGTTCAATTAGAAAAATTATTAACATATTTTTAATATTATAAATTTGGTAATATCAAATAAAAATAGTATGTTTTTATTGCAATAAATAAAAAAAAAATACAAAATTTTTATGTATAAAACAATTTCAAAAAGTATTATTAAAAAATTAGATTCTGAGTCTGAATTATTAAATGTTATAACAAGCAACAACGAAGAATTGTCTATAAAACAATGGGTTGAAAAATATAGAAGCGTAGTTTCACCATATGATATTATGTGGATACTATTAAGAAATGAATTTATTTCTGAAAAAGAATTAAGATTATTTGCTGTGTGGCTCGCACGTGAAACATTAAAGCTAGTTAAAAATCCAGATATTAGAAGCATTGAAGCTTGTAATGTAGCTGAACGATATGCCAATGGTGAAGCAACAACAGAGGAACTTAATGATGTTGCTTATGCTGCCATTGCTGCTCGTGATGCTGCTTATGCTGCTAATGCTGCTGCTTATTATGCTGCTGATGTTGCTTATGATGCCGCTGATGCCGCTGTTCTTACTACAGCTACTGATATTGCTGCTTATGCTGTTTCTTATGCTGCTGCTAATGCTGTTTCTTATGCTGCTGCTAATGCTGCTGGTTATGCTGCTGTTTATTCTGCTCAATTAGAAAAATTATTAACATATTTTTAATATTATAAAATAATAATCAATATTTTTGCATATTTTATATTGAAAAATATAATCCAATCTTATTAATATTATTTAATCTTATATTATTTGGTAATATCAAATAAAAATAGTATATTTGTTGTATAAAATATTATTATTATAGCTAAAAAATTATTATGAATATAGAACGAGAATTTGGCGAATTATCACAATTTATAAATAGAGATGTAGAGCTTTATAGAAGTTCGGATCAAAATCAAACTGCAAATTATTTTACAGAAGTAGAATATGATCAAAGAGATACAGCAAAAGCTTTTTTTAAATTTGAATATGAAGGAGGTGATTATCAATTTTATATCCGTTTTCCAAACACTAATTATTTTGTATAAACATTTGAACACGGCAAGGTTCAAGTACGGGAAATATGGGTAACTGAACAGTTCAATAGAAATTAAGAAAAAATAAGAAAATATATACAAGAAAAACAAACTTTTACAAAAATAAATGTATTTATATATGATGAATAAATTAATAAAAATGATGAAAGAGAAAAATATGAAAGTTGTTCGTCTTTCTAAAACCGAATATGAACTTGAAAATGGCGATGTTTATCCAAACGTATTTGAATTGGATGAAGATATTACCATTAACGAATTTCAAAAATTATTGGATGAATCAAAATCTTTGGTTTTATCTCATATAAAAAATATTGAGGAAGAAAATGAGTAAGTTACTAACAATAAAACAAGCAGCGGAATATCTTAATGTAAGTACTGATACTTTACGAAAATGGAATAGATCTAATAAACTAATTCCATTAAAAACCACTGGTGGTCATAGGAGATACCAACAAGAACAATTGGATGAATATATCGGAATAACTAAAAATATCGTAGAAACGTCTGATTTGGTTGTAACCTATTCTCGTGTTAGTTCATGCGAACAAAAACAAAAAGGTGATTTGGATAGACAGTCGCAACGTTTAAGTGAATATTGTGCTAAAAAGAAGTTTAATGTTGGTTATATAATTAAAGATGTTGGTTCAGGGCTATCTGATACAAGAAATGGATTTATCAAATTAATTAATTTGGTTATTGATAAAAAAGTTAGTAAGGTAATAATCGAACATAAGGATAGATTAACACGATTTCAGTATAACTTCATTGAAAAGATGTTCAAGAGTTATAACGTTGAAATAATACGCATTGAAAAGGATAACGTTGACGAACAGGAAGATTTGGTTACTGATATTATATCTTTAATGGCAAGTTTCAGTGGTAAAGTTTATGGTAAACGTAGTGCTGAACGTAGGAAAAAAGAAAAAAGAAGTTAAAGATTATGAAAAAGTAGACATATGATGTTAATTTTTATAAAAATGAATTAGTATTTACTTAAATAAGTATGCGATTAAAAATAACAAAGCATTACACGTAGAATAAAATGTTAAAGGCAATAAAGATAAGACTATATCTAAACAATAAACAAACAAATATCATTAATCGTTTGCTTGGGTCTTATCGATTTGTCTATAATCAATGCCTTACTTATAAAAAACTTAATTATGAAATAGATAAAAAGAACACATCATTATCCGATTTAGGGCATTACTTTCATGGTAATTTAAGAAATGAATATGATTGGCTGAAAGAACATAACACTAAAGTTCTGAAACAGTCTATAATCAATTTAGAAGTGGCATATAAAAACTTCTTTAAACAGCATAAAGGTTTCCCTAAGTTCAAGTCTAAACATGATGAACAAAAAGTTAGATTTCCAAAAGAAGCTATATCTTTTAACACATTTGATGAGGTATATTCAAAACTTAATCTAACTAAAACTATTAGGGGATTAAAGTTTGAATGTTCTGATAGAGATAGACAATATCTTTATAAAAACAAACAAGGCATTAAGTCTGTTACAATTACTAAAACTAAATCAGGTAAGTACTTTGCAACAATATTAATAGATGGCGATTTATTAAAAACTGTTAATCAGTCTAACAAGACAGTGGGAATAGATTTAGGTATTAAAGCATTATTAACTTTTTCAAATGGTGAAACCATTGATAATCCAAAATGGATTAAAACCAATGAAAAGAAGTTAAAGAAGATACAAAAACAATTATATAGAAAAGTAAAAGGCAGTAAAAATCGTAACAAGGTAAGATTAAAACTTGCTAAGTTACATGAAAAGATTAGAAATCAAAAATTAGATTTCCTTCATAACATTACAACTAAAATAATTAACGAGAACCAAGTTATTTTTTTAGAAGATTTGAATGTTAGCGGAATGATGAAAAACCATAAATTAGCTAAGTCAATTCAAGAACTTGGTTTATATGAAATACGTAGGCAATTAGAATATAAATCAAAGTGGTATGGAAGGGAATTGATATTTGTTAGTAGATGGTTTCCATCAAGTAAAATATGTTGCGAGTGTGGATGGAAGAATAACGATTTAACATTAAATGACAGGAAATTTATCTGTAAAGAATGTGGTAATGTTATTGACCGTGACATGAATGCAGCGATTAATATCCAACGAGAAGGAATGAGAATATATAATACAACAATAGGGCAACGTTTGTCCGAATTTACGCTTGTGGACAACTCTACTATGGATGACCCAACTGGAAACAGTTTGCTAAAAAGTAGTGGTTGGATGAAACAAGAAGAAAGGACTAAGATATATAATTTTTCTTAGATTTTTTTTGAACGGTTATCTCCTTTAAAACCGCTAAAAGGGTTACTGTTTTTTGATTCTGATGTGTTAGAGTTATATATTTTAGATGAAATTTCTACTGACAAATCAAATATGGTTAAAAGTATTAACTCTAACCATATCCCTTTAATGGGTTTTCAGAAAATTCAACTACTTCAAATAATACTGTTGAAGCTGATTATGAAGAAGTTAAATAAGTTTTATTATTAATTTTATTTTATATTTTTATATATTATGGCAAAAAAAGATTATTATGAAATTTTAGGGGTATCAAAAGATGCCAGTGCTGATGAAATTAAAAAAGCATATCGTAGAAAATCAAAAGAGTTACATCCAGATAGAAATAAAGGAGATAAACAGAAAGAGGAACAGTTTAAAGAATTAGCAGAAGCGTTTAGTGTTTTGGGAGATAGTTCTAAAAGAACAAAATATGACAATGGAGGATTTGATGAATTTGAAGGTGGTGGTTTTAATATGAATATCAATGATATTATTAGAGACTTTATGGGAGGATTTAATAATGATATTTTTAATGGTGGAGGCTTTAATAATATAAGACAAAATAAAGGTCAAGATGTTCTTGTCAAGGTTGCTTTAACGTTAGAGGAAATGTATACTGGCGTTAAGAAAAAAATAAAAATTCACAAAAAATCATTATGCCCTACATGTAAAGGAGAAGTAAAGATATGTAACGAGTGCGGAGGAACTGGAGTAAAAACACATACACAGAGAAATGCATTCGGAATAACTCAAACCCAAACAATTTGTAATCGTTGTGGCGGAACTGGTAAAATAGCATCAAATACCACTTGCAAAACATGTAATTCAACTGGGTTTATTGATACTGAAGAAGTTATAGATATTGATTTCAAGAAAGGACTTTTTCATGGTGCACAATTAGTCATGAAAGGAAACGGTAATCCAGTATACGATGGGATAAATGGAGATTTAATAATACAAGTTTTACAATATCAAAATGATAGATTTGAAAGAAAAGGAAATGATTTATATATGAATATTTCTAATGTACCTATAATTGATGTATTATTAGGATTGGATTATGAATTTAATACAATCGATGGATCAAAATTATCTATTAAGATTCCTAAAACTATAAATAATGGATTACTTAAATTAAGTAAAAAAGGTATGCCAATATATAATAATAGTGATACAACTGATTATGGTGATTTGTATTTAAATATTAGTTATAAATTGCCTGATAAATTAAATGATAATGAAATAAAATTATTAAAAAAACTAAAATTAAGCGAAAATTTTAAATAATTTTGATTTATAAAATAAAAATAGTATATATAATATATAAAAATAATTAATTTATATGATTAATATACTATCAATTCCCAGTGATAATTTCGGTGTTGGATTCTACCGAAATATAGCTCCAAGTAATTATTTATCAAAAGAATATCCAAATGATTTTCATATTGATATAAATTTTAACCCACCATTATTTGATGAGAATTTTTTAAGGAAATATGATATAATCCATTTTCATAAAAGAATTAATAATTATGAAAATATAGATAATCTTTTTAAATTATTTAAAAAGCTGGGTATTATTACCATTATGGATTTAGATGATCTTTGGAGATTTCATGATAAACATCCAAATTATCGAACTAATCAAATATTAAGAACTGATTTATTAATAATTGATTTATTAAAAAGAGTTGATCATGTAACAACAAGTACTGATAAATTAGCAGAACAGGTTAAATGCTATAATCAAAATGTTACAATAATTCCTAATGCCATGGATCCTGAGGCTGAAAAATTAAATACAAATCATGAATTTAGTGAAAGAATACGATTTGGATGGGCAGGAGGAAGCACCCATTATTATAATTTAAAATTACTTGAAGGATTACCAGCTTATTTAAAACAAAAGGGGGTTTTAGATAAAATTCAATTTGTTTTATGTGGTTTTGACACAAGAGGAATTAAGGAAGTAATAGATAGTAATGGAAAGATAGTTATTAAGCCAACATTACCACAAGAATCTGTATATAATAAATTTGAACAAATATTTACAGATAATTATAAAACAATATCTTCTAGTTATAAAGATTATTTGCTGATGTATAATAATCAAAAAGAATATGATAATTTAATTAATGAACCATATAGAAGAGTTTGGACAAAACCAGTAACGACATATACCACTAGTTATAATTTATTTGATGTTGCGTTAGCTCCTTTATTAGTAAATGAACATAATGAATGTAAATCAAATTTAAAATTGATTGAAGCTGGCTTTCATCATATGCCATTAATAGCTCAAAATATTTCTCAATATAGAGAAATAGATGGAACTAATGGCTTTTTAATTCACAAAAAAGATGGTATATATGGATGGTATGAAGCTATAAAATATTTTATTGATAATCCAGAACAAATAGCTATAATGGGAGAAAATTTATATAATACTGTTAAAGATAAATATGATATAAAGAACGTTAGTAAAATAAGAATAGATTTATATAATAAACTTTTAAACAAATGATAACCGTAGTTACTAAATTAGAGAATAAGACCGAAAAAGATTTTAAAAATGAAATTAATAAAACATCTGGTTTAAAAAATATTGACTTTATAATTTATAAAGATGAAAAAGAATCATTATCAAAATTATATAATAAAGCAATAGAAAATTCTAAATATAATATAATTGTTTTTATAAATGAAAACGTAGAATTTAGAACGTTATCATGGGGATATAAATTATTAAAAAATTTTGAAAGAAATTCAGAATATGGTATTTTAGGAATTGTAGGGTCTAAAGAAATAAATGAAAATGGAATATGGGAACAAAATGTTGTTAAATTGTATGGCAATGTTTCAAAGAGAGATGAAAATACAAAAGAAGTTAAAGAAGTAACGTATTCTAATAGTTTTAATAATAACATAGAAGAAGTAATAATATTAGACAACAGAATGTTTGCAATAAATAAAAACAAAATTAATAAATTATTTGATACAAACTATAATGATAAATATTTTTGTTATACAGATTTTTTTATTAATAATTATATAAATAATGTTAAAATTGGCATTATGCCTAATATAAAAATTATTTATAATATTGAAAAACTTAATTTTAGTAATTTTGAAAATGCTAAAAACTTATTTATACATAAAATTAATAAACATCTACCAATAACATTAAAAGTAAAAATACCATATGATAATATAAAAATAAAAATTAATAATGAACCAAAAGTATCAATTATTATATTAACAAAAGATAAATATGAATTAATATCTAAATGTTTAGAATCTATTATAAATAAGACATTATATAAAAATTATACTATTTATGTTGCTGACACTGGAAGCTCTATTGAAGTAAAAAATAAATTAAAGGAAAATTTTATAGCGCAAAATTCAGATAAAATTAAACTTATTGAATATGATTATTATAATTTTGCCAAAATAAATAATGACATGGTTAAAAATCATATTGATAAAGATAGTGAATTAATATTATTTTCTAATAATGATATTGAGCTAATTAATGATTCTATATCTATTATGGTACAAGCATATATAAATAATAAAAAAAACGCTGGAACTATTGGATGTAGGCTTCATTATGCAGATGGATATTTACAACATCTTGGCATTAAAATTATAAAACATATAAATGATAATAATTATGCGTTTGCTCACGTTGGAGTAACTTATGATTTTAAAAAAATTCAATGTAATAGTATTATCCAAAATCATGGAAATACAGCTGCTTTTGTATTAATATCAAAAGAATTATTTGAAAAATATAATGGATTTAATGAAAATTATCAAGTTTGTTTTGAGGATGTTGAATTAAACTTAATGGCTTTGATAGATAATAAAATAAATTATACGTGTACTAATGCTGTTAATTATCATTATGAATCCCAAACCAGAGGAAGATCAGTAAAAATAGAAGATTATAATAGAATTTGTGATTTTGTTCGGAATAATAATTTAATATTTTAAAAAAAAATATATTTTATTGGATTATATTTTTTATTATTTATTACATATATATTGAAAAAATATTTTATGGAAAAAATAGACGTAGCTTTAAATGTATACGGTAAACCATGGCAAACAATTGTTAGTATTAAATCATTATTAAGATATTCTTCTGATTATATTGATAAAATATATTTCATTATTGAAGATGATATAATCAATAAAGATATTAAATGGATAATTAATGAAATTAATTATGATAATATCATATATTATACACCCAAATATAGTCTAAAAATAAATCTTACTGATATTAATAAATGTATAACCGATAGTGATTATTTGTATTCATTAAGATACGAATATGCTTTAAAAAATACAAATAAAAAATATTTATTAATAATGCATAATGATGTTTTATTTCATTCTGATATAATAATACCATTTATTAATAATATTAAAGACGGTTTTGGAATAGGACAAATTGGACAATGTTGGAATTGCGCCTTATTTGTAGATAATATTTGCAATGGTGATATATTAAATGAAAGAAATGTATCTTATAATAATATATTAAATTCTATAAATAGACACCCAAATTTAAGATCATATAAAGGCAAACTATTTATTAATGAAAGTAATTTTAAAATATTATCAGAATGCAGATTAAATGAATGGTGCGCATTAATTGATACTAACAAATATCAAAAATTTGTGGTTCCAAATGGTTATGTAAGACCTATAGGCGGATATTTTAAGATTGATATTGGTGATGCTTGGTTTGAAGATATGTATAAATTAAGATATAAAGCCGTTAATTATGATATAAGAAATAATATGACACATGCTTATTTTGCCTCAGATAACAATGGTAATAGTGCATTAACAGACATTGTTAAATATAATAAAGAAGAAGAATTAGCAAAAGAGTTTTATAATAATTTTTTAAAAATATAAAAATGAATAAAGAAGAAGAATTTAAAATGATAGGAAAAAAATTAGCAGATATAATTAATTCTGAAATTGAAAAAGATGGTTTAGATAATGTAGTTAAAAAATATGATCTAAACAAAGTTGATAGATATACCATTCAAACTGGTGAATTCAATGGAAAAATTAGTAAAGCAATTGAAATATTATCATTGAATAATAAAAGATTTATCATTCAAGATGAAAATGAAAATAAATTATATATAAATGATATTAAACCCGAATACAATGAAAAAGAAAATGTAATAAAAGAAACAAAACCCAAAGTATATTTCAAAAGTGATATGTATGGTATTATTGAATAATAAATAAAAATAAATAAATAAAAATGAGTATAATATCGAAAATAAAATTATATTTTGCAAATAAAATATTATCTTTGCATAAAGAAATTAACCTTATAAAATATAGGTGGAAGGCAGAATCTCCTGAATTTTTTAAAAAAATAAAGAAATCATCAATTAAAATAGGCGGTTCAGCAGCAGCAGTAATAGGAGTGAATTCAATAATGTCTCTTAATCTAGATTCAAATTTAATTACAGCATTAAGTTATCTTATTGCAATTTGCGCAGCTATTGCTGGAACATCTCAATTAACTGTTAATGACACTAATAGCTTATCAAATAATTAACTTTTTTTAACTATTATTAACATTATATTATTTTGCCTTATAAAATAATAATAGTATATATACAATATAAAGCAATAATATTATTAATAATAAAATTAAAAAAAAAAGAAATTATGAAAAAAGTTTTAGAATTAACAGGAAGTGTAGATGAAAATTTGTATGTGGTTGATGATGAAGAAGGAAATGAAACCTATAAAGCAGTACGACTATTTGATAATGATCTTGCATTAGAAATTACTAGTCAAAATGATAACGGAGAACATCCACTTATTCAGTCATTAATGGGAAAAACCGTTACAATTACTGTAACAGTAGAATAATAATAATAATAATAATAATAATAATAACAAATTTTAAAAAAATGAACGAAACAGCACAATCAGTTGAAATTAGCGTAGATTTAATAAATAAAATTGCAAATTATCTTGGAAGTAGACCATTCAATGAAGTTGCAGAATTAATTTTAAACCTACAAGGGGAAATTCAAGTTTATTCTAATAAGATTAAAGAAGAGCCGAAAACAACATCTGAAGAGCATAAAAAATAGTATGTTTTTATAATAAAAACTGTATAATAATAAAAATATTAATGCGTGTTTTTTTCTATCATATGAAATATTCACATGCAAAGTTTATCATTAAAAATCGTTTTTTTGCCTTGATTGATTATTTTGAAGTCATAATTAGTTATTATTAATTAATTATGACTTTTGTATATATATTAATAGACTATAATTTGTTTTATGGGAAAAAAATAGTATATATAGAATATATAATAATGTTATAAAAAAATATAAAAATGGCTATTATAAAAATTACATTAAATGAAGATCATTTGAAATTATTATCTCAAATGAGAGTTATAGAACAAGAAGAAAGATTTGTTGGATATGATAAATATGATTTATATTATTCTTCTTTTTTATTAGAGACAATTGCAATAATTATTGGAAGAGAAAAAGAAGCAATTCCGAATACTGATATGGATCCAGATGGTAAAAAGTTTCCAAAAGAATTAACTGATTATTTAATTCAATTACATGAATATATATGTGATAATTTATTATATATTGAAAGTATTATACATCAATTTTTATTTACTGGTATAAAACCTGGTGTATATAAATGTAAAGATTATGAGTTAATCTGGGAATATGTTGAACAATAATATATAAATTCAAATTGATAGTAACATGAAAATAAACGATATAACAGAGGATCAAATAGAAATTGCAAGAAATATATATTGGGATAGAAGTAAATCGTGGGATGAAAGAATGAAAGAATTAATTCAATTTTTTGGCGTAAGTGAAAGGACGACTAGAAGATGGTGTGTTAAATTAGGTTTTAAAGAAAATAATTTTACAGATAATTCAGAACAATATAAAGAAGCACAAAATAAAGTTATTGATAAATCAAAGAAATATTATTTTATAACATGGGCTCAAAATAATACTCCTATATTTTTTCCATTTTTTAAAAAATTACAAGCATATGCATCTTTTCATAATGCCGAAATAATTGTTATTGCTGGTAGATATTCTAATAAAATGGAAACATTAAAAAAAGACACAAAAGAATCATGGGCGGATGAACTTATTCCATATTTAAGTGCAACATCTCATAATTTAAACAATAATGTAAAGGTGATGTCGCACATTAAAGTATCAGCAACATCGTCAAATCCGCTTATGGGACTAGAAGGACTTACAAGTACTGAAAGTATTATTATAGGGCATCCAAGATTACACTTAAAAGTAATGCCTGTTATTGATCCAATGAAACCTAAAATGTTATTTACGACTGGCGCATGTACTAAAGAAAATTATACAGATTCACTACTTGGAGCAAAAGGGGATTTTAATCACACGTTTGGATTTTGTGTTGTTGAGGTAAAAGATAAAGATATGTTCTTTGTAAGGCAAGTTAGTGCAGATAGTAAGACTGGTGAATTCACAGACTTATATTATCATGTAAATGACAAAGGCGTTAGTAGAATTAATCAAATAGATGGAATAGTTTTAGGAGATTTACATGTTGGAGAACACAATCCAGTTGTAATTGATAAAACATTAAATATTTTATTAAAAAAATTAACGCCAAAAGCTATTGTTTGTCATGATTCATTTTCAGCACTTTCGATTAATCCGCATGAACTAAAAGATCCATTTATTTTAGCTAAAAGAGAAAAAGATGGCACTAATTCGCTAAAAGACGAAATAGATAATATGCTTAATTTCTTTGAAAAAATAAAAGAATATAATGTTATTATCGTTAGGAGTAATCATGATGATATGTTAGATAGATTTCTAAAAACGGATTGGAGAAGTGGTTCTACCATGAAGAATTCTGAAGAATATATGAAATTTAGTTTATTAACTTTAACAGGAAAAGCAAAAAATGGTATTATACCATATGTTATTAATGAAAGATTCCCGAATTTTAAATGTTTATCAAGAGATGATTCTTATAAAATAGGTAATTTTGAAATATCTCAGCATGGTGATTTAGTATATAATAATGTTAAAGGAGGTATTGAACAATTTAGAAAACTTAATCAAAAATATATTATTGGTCACTCACATACCCCATCTAGACGAGATGGCGCTTTATCAGTTGGAACAAGTACATTCTTAAAATTAAGTTATACTAGTGGACTAACTAACTGGGCAAATTCTCATGTCATTATTTCAAATGGCAAAGCTCAGCATATAATTTTTGTTGGTGAAAATGCAGAATTTACAACTTTTGAATAATATATTATGTTTGATCCAGTTATAAAATGGAGCGGAAGTAAAAGATCTCAATCCGAAGATATAATAAAATATTTTCCAAAATCTATTGATACATATTATGAGCCATTTTGTGGCGGATGCTCAGTTTTAAGGAGATTATTTGATAGTGATATATCTGTAAATAATTATGTATGTAGTGATATAAATAATGATTTAATATCATTATGGAATTTAACAGATTAAATATAAAGTATTAAATAATAGCAAATTATATCTTAAAATAATTAAGCTATTTATGAAAATAATTTATTTATACGTAGATTAAAGAAATAAATTTATAATATGTAACTAATGTTTATTAATAGTAAATACACAAAATCATTTATATCTGATATGCTAAGTAATTCAAAATATAATGAGTTACATGATTTTGCTGTATTACTTAATAACCACAAAAATGTAGTTTCTAAAGAAGTCTGTTCTAATTTAGCATTCTTTATGGAAATGAATGTATACGACTTCACTAAATACATGAGAAATAAATACAAAGGTGTCATTAATTCTAATTTTTACAACCAATTATACCAAGACGTATTTACCTCTTATCAAAATAAATTCAGTTCAATTCAGAAAAATATTGTATTTGAAAAGGTAAGTTTTAAAGGTTTTGAATTTTATAAACGAGATACAAAGAATAAGAAGAAAGACGATTTCAAAAAAGTTATAATCAAAAAAGAAAAAACCAAGTTATCGTCTGTGTTAACCTATCTTTCTCGTTATGGTAATGAAAATACTATTGAATATATCACTAATCAATT
>Ga0078972_1008651_pt1 | contig 21009 bp, 23 predicted proteins | sample YelNatPaOPGAMG01_FD_67568 | JGI IMG/M metagenome (GOLD analysis project Ga0078972, IMG submission 67568) | Hot spring thermophilic microbial communities from Obsidian Pool, Yellowstone National Park, USA - OP-RAMG-01 (SPADES assembly) (version 2) | ecosystem: Environmental > Aquatic > Thermal...
AGGATCGGGAAGCAGCATGAGAGAGAGCCCGCAAAGGCTTGTGCCAATAACAGTGGGAACAGTTCCAGAATTCATTCGTATACGCCCGAGTTCCCTGCATGAGCCTCCTTTATTTCATTCTGATACGAGTGCAATGACGCTACCCCGGACGGTATTGGGACAGTTGGGACGTAGGGCAGGGCGCTTCGTTGCCACCCGCCGAACGCTGCCTCAGTGAAGAACGCGAGTGTGTCCGTTGTTGCATGTCTGGGGCCTGGGGCACGCTTGCGATGCGCACAAACTGCAATGCTCTAGCCGCCGGGCACTTGGGTCCACCACCGGCACGACCCCGGTCATCCTGGAGGTGCACCAACTAGGCAGCCGAGTGGCGTGCAGGAACAGAACGCGCTTCGCAAAGATCGACGCGGGACCACGTGTGCGAAGCTTACAGAGATGCCGCTAGGTTTCATCTAAAAGATCACGTAAAGCTTAAAGAAACGATTCCCAGAAACGACCACCAAAAAGACGATTCTTACGGGCCAGACGCTCAGACAAGTTCTCAAAGGCGCTGGCATCGTTCTGCAGACCTGCACTTGAGATATGCAGGTTGCGCAGCGCTTCCCCGCGCTGAGCCAAACGCTCCCGGGCTCGCTCTACGCGTTGCTGCACGAGCGCGGCTGAATATCTTGGTGCCATACGCGACGTAGCAGCAGGATGCTGCTGCTGCTGCTGCTGCTGCTGCTGCTGCTGACGCTGACGCTCATGCTCAGGCGTTGGCAGCACCGAGCCAGCATCGATGAGTTGTGCACGTTCGTTCGCATAGCGACTCGTGTATCCCGGAGCTGCAGCACTTGCTGTATCAGCCGCATGTGCCCACTCCCGGTGGCGGACAGGCGAAACGGAATGTGTTCGCTTGCGATAAGCGGACTGTTCTATAGCGTCATCGAACGAAGCGGATCGATACTCCTGGGCTGAGCTCGGATCGACGACGTCGTCTGCTGCCGTCTGCGGCCGAGGCATCGTCTGTGAAGACGTATGTGTCGTGTACGCTGGATTATCTTCGCGTTCGAATTCCGCTGTCCAGGATTCGGTGGGCACTTCATCTGCGTGGATGTGTGCGGGTGCTGTTGCATCCCGACGACCTGTGTCCTCGGAATGTAGCCGCAGCGGCTCCGTCTGCCCAGCAGAAACGGCCGCGTCATGCTTGAAATGCTGACGAGTCTGAAAGGAGATCGCGTTTGGCTCAGCAGTAGCCTGCCAGAGATCCTCTTCCTCTACTTGGAGCATCGCGTCGGCAATATCATCGAGACACTTGTTCAGCTTTTCTCTTCGGGTCTCGAGCATGCGCAGCCGGGCTAGCGACTCGCCTGTATGGCCGTCGTTCTGGGATCGATGCGAATGTTCGTGCCACAGACGAATCTGGCGCTCAACCTCGTTCAGTTGTTCGCTCTGTTCAACACTGAGCTCTCTTAGCTCGGCAAGGCTTAGCCCAGCAAGCGTAGCTTCAATCGGGTCGGCATCTGCGCTCATGTCTCCACTGCGCAACGGTTCCGCAGTTGTCAATTTGGGAGAATTCCGTCTATGGTCTTGTAGCGGGGTTCCCGTGCCGAGCAGGTCGAGGTCATGGCCAGCCATCAGCGCCGAAAGGTGGTGAATCAGAGCCGTGAGCTCCTCACTACGTGTCTCCAACTGAGCGAGCTGAGCTCGCAGCTCATTCACGCGCGAGGGTCTGGCTCGCGGCCAAGCTCGTGCCTCGCAAGCCGCTCGTATACGTTGTTTCGTCTGAAGCACCTCGTTCAGTTCCTTGACGAGCTCAGCGTGCCGATCCACAAGCAACTTTCGCGCGTCATCGTCGAGAGAACTGATACGCTCGTGTTCGCTCATATGGGAAACGGACGGCAAGACTTCGCGCACGTCGTCGCCGGTGTCTCGAAAGCGGTGCCCCTGCGCACTTCACAGGGATTCTCGCACCCTGTATCGACTTGAGTAAATAACACAAACGTTCATGAACACTTGATCACGCTATGGTATGCAGATGCTCGTCCCAGGCCGCCCGCTTACGGAACAGAGGCGTCGTCTGCCCGCGCAGCACAGAAGCGCAACGGACGACCCGAAGCCTGTGTCTTGCCCCAACGCCGGCGAAGAACTGCGTATGCACGCCTAAACTTCCGCTGTGAACACTGTGCAAACGCACACACACACACACACAATCGCTCGCTCGGTAGAGCAGAGACGTATCCCAGAGCGGCTCCGAACAAAACAGGTAGGTAGTTCGCAGTCTCCTGCGTACCGAGTCGCGCGAAGGCAGCAGTGCCTTGCACGTGCGCGCTGTACTGAACATGCTGTCTCAAAAAGAGCGCTTCGCTTTGGTGCGCTTTGGCAACGAGTGGATGCCAACCTTTGGTAAGACCTTTCGTTGGTGCATAGCTGAGGAATGATGCGTGCTTGTGCTGCTATCAGCACTAAAGATTTGTCCTGTTTATGGACACGTCTGTTGACGTCGTGACGCGGACGGTCGTCTGTGAAGCGCGACGTATGCAGTAACGTGTACCGGAAATGAACCAGAGGTGATGCACCACTGGTAAATGAGTCAACACTGGTTCAGTAGGCTTGCTGAAAAAGGAATGAAGAGGACAACGTGCAGAGCGTGCTGCTGAAGCGTCGCATGGCTTACCGTGCAGAGTATCAGCACGCGCACTGCGGTACCAGTGGCACGCATGATTCGCGAAGCGTTCTGGAGTGCAGGAAACTTCGCTGTGGACTAAAGAACAACCAGGTGATGAATGCTGGCGTACGCGTGCGCCCTCAGACGTATTCTCAAGCAATCACTGCGGAGGAGGCGCGATAAAACAAAAGAAGCAAGTCTCGGTTATCGTCCTCCAGCTGCACTCGACAGAAACGCATCTGAAAGGTGCGCTTCGGCGTCGTTGGGTGTACGCTCCGGTGCGTCTAGCGCCCGTCCAGGCGGCCAGTGTAGAGTCGATGCCTGCGAGCACACGGCAATACGGTTGCATGCGTCAGCGTTATATCATGAAATGTAGACACTGGCGTGTCTCTGGGTGACAACTGCAGCGGTGGTGCATTGAGCGTCGCGGCTGACACCCACAGGGTAACTGGATAGGCGAGTCTCCTTATAGTAGCGCACGTGCGCATCTTGGTAATGCTTGAAATCGTGCACGGACGTGCACTGGTGCTTCGACGAGAAAGCACCTCGCCAGAGATGGCGAATCAGAAAATGCTACCGCTGCCACCGCCGGAGACCAATTGTGCTTTTCTGCTTCGCCTGTTCAAGGGCACGTGCCTTGTCTGCAAGCTGTACGGTCAGGTATGTCGAATCATGGATCACCACCACCACCACCACCACCACCACCACCACCATCATCATCATCATCATCATCGTTCACCAATGGCCCAGGAAAATCATGCCCGGCATACGCATAGGCGGGATGGTAGCATTGCTGAATCGCCGACTCGTGCCATACCGGTGCCTTGCTCCAGGCGAGCATTCAACGCACGCTCTCTTGCTCAATCATACTTTTTCGTCGCAAGTCTTCGGCATTTAAACACAGTGCCCACACGGAGCACGAATCGATTCGCTTTAAACTTCGCTCGATACACATAGCCGATAGACGCCCCCCAGGCACGAGACTTTTCCGGGTGTTGATCGAGACGTTCATGGCTCGGAGCGGAGCCTGCGCCCGCACACATGACTTGCGATGGAATCACACCAAAGTGAGCCTGCCAGCTTCATTTGCCTCGCAATATGACGTCCGAGGTCCGCTCGCAGTATCCCATGTCGGACATTCCAAAGTGAGCCTGACAGCTTCTATTGCCTCGCAATATGACGTCCGAGGTCCGCTCGCAGTATCCCATGACGGACATTCCAAAGTGAGCCTGACAGCTTCAATTGCTACGCAATATGACGTCCGAGGTCCGCTCGCAGTATCCCATGTCGGACATTCGGCCCTGTTTCCCAACTGGCGCTCAACGTAGACGCAGCACGAGCATCCGCACTCGAGCTCCGTCTGCGTCGCCATCTAGTCCTCCACAGGAAACGTGCAACATCGATTCCTGCACTCGCTGTACGCACAGGAGTCCGGCGTTTGCGTGCCACAGCACATCCAGCGCCACAGGCTTCCAGCAATCGACGCGACCTGTTGGGTACTCCCCTTTCCAACTGGCCCAGGAGCTTTGCGAGTGCGCGCCCCTCGCCTCCGTCCAACAGAATGCGTTGGTGGCCCCCGCCCCTCCCCAGCGCCGTCTCACGGAATCCTGCCAAAGGCTGTGCGCATGCGCAGGTCAGACGCTCGTGCGCGCTCTGAGTTAAAGGTGGAAACCCATCCCACGCTGCTCGACACACTGCTCAGCACGTTCAATTTCAGGTCCTGAAGCAGTCATTACGACTCGTACTTCGCCGTATGCCATCCAGGGTGATGCGCGGCTCCCGATCATACCAAGTGCTGGACGCGCTGGGCAGCTCCGTCTGCTTGCCATTCAGGTCTTGGGCGGCGCCGTCCGCCTCATTTGCATACACGGGGACGACAAGGGCGCTCTTCAACCTCGGATCCACGCTCCCAACAGCGACTTTCTCCTCGTCTGCCTTGAACAGTTGAAAATGAGCCTCGTTGGTGACCCAGGTCACGCTTTCACGACGCCCATGCGTACTGGAGATCCGTCGGTATCCAAAGCCTCGCTACGCGCTGCACGCCATGCCTTCCATGGAGACTAGAAACATCTGAAGAAGCGCCGCCGACGCTTTTCGTGGACCTGTTCGAGTCCGTCATACTTGCGCGGAGACACCGGATCCTTCTTCGAATACTCCGGTACCTGGCGGAGCAGCACGGACAGCGACGCTTCACTCCGTATCCGTCTCTTCTTCGGGATCCAGATGCACTGGGTGGACGACGAGCGCCAAGCTCTCCCATACTCTGCTTGTATGCACGCTATCCTCTGTGATGCTTTTCGTGACCTCATGGGTCACGAGCACGCCCACGGAGTGCAGCGTGCGTTTCCGTTCGCTCCCGCGCACGACCAGGGCGCAGCAGCACAGCAGCTCTCGACCCCTGCATAGAAGAGAGTAAAGTCGTGGATTCGTCACACAACGTTGTCTCGGAGGCGAACGACGCATCGACGGATCCGTGAGTGTCCACATGACCTTGGCGAGCAGACAAGTCGCCCTCGACTGGATGGAGTCGACGAGACCCAGCCCACACTAGGAGCCGTCCACGGCCGTGCGCAGCAGCGTGCGCCTTGGTCGCTTTTCAGTGGTGGTTCGCGACGTCGTAGATTAACAGGACGGTAGAGTACCTGAAGAAGAAGAAGAAGAAGGAGACACAGCAGAAGCCAAGGAGAGTTTCATCGACTCGTGAGGCAACAAACGAGCCGGGCTTTCTCGCGAGCTGCAGACCATCACACCAAAACCCTCTCTGCTGCTAACGCCAACACCGTTCTCACTACGGATGGTCTCCTGTTTATGACCAGAAGCTTGCCGCAATTTGAGCTCCCATATACACGCCAAGCATCGCTTCCAAAGAAAGCCCCATCGACTTCGATGAACACCAGTCCGCCCTGTGATGAGCATTCGCATTGCCGTTCGGAATCGAACGCGTGGTACTCCACTCGCGACAGTCTCCCAGACAGGCGTGCTTGCTTTTCGTCATCCATCCGCGTCTTTTCGTCCCAGTTCGTATCGACAGCACAGAAACATCACGCCGTTTGGATTTCTCTCGGTAGGACGTCTCAGGGCACGCAAGCTTAGAAAGCGACTGACGAGGCGACACTCGGGTAGAAAGTGCCGGAAAATTTCCGTTTTCGCTCGACAACGTTCATGATATCGGTGAGGATTCGGTTGGTTCACCCATGTGCTGACCGTGGAATGACTGACTTGTACATGTATGAGCTTTTCTTGCGAGCTCGTCCTGGCAGCATCAAGTCTCTCTGCGCCCGTTCTCCAATATCCAGCATACACTCCGTCGGATGAAGACCTGCGACATCGATAAACGAAAACACCAGCGTGCTTGCTGGTACAAGGCACCCATGAATTCATGAATCTAAGTCTCTGAGTATAACAATGCACAGGCGTACATATAAACATGAACGTGCCAAAGATCCGCGATGAGCGTCTAATCGGGAGGTTGCGTACGAGACGCACACCGCCCCGCCGACGGCTGCTGCACCAGCAAGCTGGGTAGAAGGTCTTGACATGATTCAGGCGTGTTGCTGGTGCATCTGGCATTCGCCTCGAGGCCAAGTCTCCGTCGTAAACGCGCGTAGATTTACAACCAACCCTGTCAACTCAAACGTGCGTGACCTGTATCGGAATCGTGTCCAACCTGGTATCATGCGTTTCTGCCCGCTCGCTCAACGAGTCTCAGCAGCGCTTGAGAAGCCAGGTTGCATCGCGCAGCCATATGACCTGCAATCAAGTAACACGCTACGTTTCCCGAATGGTCATCATCAGGGCGATGGATGCAGTGCCTGTCTCGTATCTAGTTGGGCACGAGCAGCTTTCGTTCAACAAGCGAGCGGGGCCGCCGCTTATGCTCCAAACGCATCTCGTTTTCTGGTGCAAGTCCGATGCAAGCTCTGAGAATGTTTTCGATGCAGAGGCGCTGACGTGCTAGCGCATTCACCACAGGAGTGCCCTCTGGCACAACGGGTGCCTTGAGGAAATAGCTCAGTAGCGACAACACGGGATGGAAACGCTCAAATTTTTCCTCATCGGCTCTCTTCATCTCAATACGCTCTGCAAGCTCTGCGAGAATGGTCAGGTCGAGGATAAGTGGCGCCGCTAGAAGCGAGTCCTCACAGGTCTGGTGAACGACAATGGTGTTCCGTCCGCCCATGAAGATTTCGCTTTCGTACTCGTCGAGCGCACGTTTGCTATCGCCAACCGCCGGCACATACTTGATGACAACTAAATGGTCCGGACTCTCACCGGGCCTGTAGAGAACCCCGTTACTGGCAACCATGTCATCCACAACGCTTGACTTGGATATTTCCTTGCTACGAAACTGGCTCGGTGCCGATAAATTCTTTCCATCATTATTACCGAGATGATTATAGGAGGCTATCGAGAGGGGTTTGATACCGGCACCGATCAGAAAATCAGCGAGAACTGATTTCAGCTTTGTTTGACCCGATTTGAAATCATCGCCACCAATAAAGACGTCACGTTGCACAGCGAGGTCGATAACCCCGGGCACAAACGTGTTCTGCGGAGAACCGTTAATAAACGAGCAGCCTTCCAGAATTGATGCTGTGGCAAATAGCGCGCTCGGCGATATCTCCGAGTGACTCGCAGCAATTGCGTGCAGAAGATTCTCCGCGGTATCGTTCACCCCCTCCATGACAGTAGCGTAGCGTTCAGTGTTGGCCGTCCACAGCACGATGACCTTTTCCACGTTCCTCTCGGCTTTGAAAGCGCGAATATCTGCGCGGATTTTCTCCAAATGTTCCCACTTGTTGGTGCCCGGGATCAGATTGTCGGCACGTGACGCCTGGTTCGCCGCAATGAAATCCCCATACAGCACCGATGGTAAAGGTTTCAAAGGGGCCATGTACGGCTCGAGCTGCAGCTGCAGATCGTAGTCAAGTACTTGCGCGCGACGCATCGCTTCTGCGAGGTTCGCACTGGAGATATCCCAGCCACCAATCTCCAGGTCGTTGGGATTCACCAACGGCAATAGGGCGCGCAAAGGCACAAATACGTCCTCCTCAAATCGCCCGTCGCTTTCGTAAAGACTACCCAGCCGAACGGTGGCGGACTGTGTTAGAGAGCCGAAATAGTTCGGAGTCTGAATGCCGTGCTTCGTACGCCAGGTGATGCCCTCGCGGTTCGCAATGACTGCACCAGTGACGGTACTGCCGTTGTTGCCACCCCAGCCCACCAGCATAAGACCCACCCTCGGTACACGACGCTGCGTGCGGAAAGTATACTTGACCGATAAAGGCCGCACAATCGCACGACCACTGTTTCGCTCCAAACGCACGGCATTCGTTTCGTAGTCGACGTCCGCTTCTATGTAGTCGGGCGTGTACCGCACGTTCGGCGCTTGAACGTAAACCTCTTCTGCGAGCATTTTCTGCAAGTTCCTAACCACCAGTTAGAGTCAAGCGATGAAATGAAGCGACGTTTTCCCACACAAACCGCGCACCTCTGCAAACGTGTCCGCACAGTGCACTGAGCGCGTCGAGCGTACAATCCCGCTTCTACGACACAATGCGTCGATGTGAGGTATTGCCCTGCAGAGGGCGCCCCGCGTTCGTGATTGGATGGCGCGCAGCACGACACGCGACGGTGCATGTGTTCGAATTCGCTATCGCGAAGCCCGCCGGTGCACAACGTGGCGGTAGACAGCGCATCGACGGCATCGCCGCGTTCCTTGCGCGCATTCAATTGCGCACGCGGGTTGCTGGCGATGCGCGCTATGGATGGCGATTGACGGCAGGTCGCACAGCTGCACGTGTCGCCGCCTGGCGCGGCGGCGCTGCGGGGATCGTGCAGCGCACCGGCGGCTGCTCCAATCGGGGGCGGAACGTTGGTCGTCGCCTGTATGTCCGTTTTGTTGCCTTTCATCCACATTGCGTTCCAGTGTCCAGGTGCATGTCACCAAGTGCTCTTCCACAGCTCAGAGCAGGTGCGTTTTAAGTGCGTTGATTTGAGGTAATAAAAGATGCAAGGAAAAGTTATGGATGTGCAAGTCAGGGATACTTGAGGGCCGCCATTGTCGGGTGCTGGTAGAAACGATAAAATCCTCTTCTCGCCGAACATCGAGCGAAAAGGATCAAGTCATGGAGAAGTAGAAGAGCGCAGATTGACGAGAAAAGGTGTTTCGCCGACGGGACGCTGAGGAGACTCCAGTGGCACAGAGGGCACGAGTCTGAGGAATTCTAGCAATAGTGGGTTAAAGTAGAGGCACGAAATGCATGGAGTTCGTGAACCGGGACCTGGCGCCGTCATTATTGTCAGAAGATGTGTGGTGCTGAAGACGAGGCCCGCGGAGCTGACGCGATCCAACTTTGTGCGGTGTCCTGCAGGCCTCGGAGTTTGCAGGAAGAAAATGAAAACGATAGCATAGCGGTGGTCAAAATGGCAGGGAGACTTTTCTGAGTAGGTATATACATACCCTCCATGGCCGAAGAACGTTTCTCCTTTGTTTGGTCTCATACAGGTCTCGTGGAGCAGCGTGCTGGAGGCCGATCGCTTGTATCCGCAGGCACGCCAAATAGGGGCATCTTCCGCGCCTGCTATGGATCAGAATGATGTTGCCGATAGATTCTATGCCAGACACTGAGGCGAGTGAGCATCTAGTTCCCAGAGGTTTTCATAAAGAATGCGTGATGCGCCTGAAAAACGACGAGCACGCACTTCGAGCGGCGATTCTATCGTTTGCGAAAGCTCCCGAACCGTTCCACTGAATTCTTCCGATCGCGACAAGGTGTGCAATGGACTCGTCAAGCATCCCTCGCATCTAATGGTATTTCCCGATAACAGGGTAGACACGAAAATGCCTTCGTGGATGGCATCGATCGCTGATGCACCTGGTCGAATCGATGCCTTCCCCCCGGACACGGATGCACCATTGCTGAACCTGTCTTTTTTCATCACAGTTCGATGTACGATGTCGAGATGTGCGCAGCGCTACCTTGCCCACTAATATGCTAAAATCTATATTGCGCATTCCACATCGCTGATCGATCCAGTGATGCATAGAAAGCTCGCTAAATGAAAGGTGCTCGAGACGTTGTCGCGCATGCACTGTATGCCGCACCGTGCACCATTCTATAGCGGCATCAGTGCTTCATTACCTTCCGGGTGAAGGATCCAGCGAATCGGATGCACACACGAGCGCAGCGTGTCTTTCGCACCTGCGCACTGGTGAGTGCCAAGCAAACGCCCGCGCCGCGAACCGACACCGCATCCCATGCACGACCGCGAAGAGGAGCGACACTGCTCTCAGCATTCATCCTAACAGCCGAGTTCCTCTAACGTGTCTTGCAGCGAAGGCAAGTCAGCATCCGCAGGCTGACTGATCACAAGTAGACATCGAGACCTGACCCTGTGTCGGGTGAAGCACGCCTCGAGCCTACGCCCTCTGTGGTACGACAACACCGGTGCTATATGCGCAATCGCGGACGCAAGATAGAACGTATGAATCGACCAGTGTATCCGAGAGGAAGTATGGGTAATGGAACTTGGAAGTAGGTCATGGAGCAATATATGCTTCACCGCGCAACGCGATAATCGGCGTACAGTGGGCGAACGCTGGCCGGTGTAAGCGTTTCGCAAATGAACAGAAATCAGTGCTTCGTGATCGGCAGCGGCGGCGCTGGCAACGCCATACAGCGTAACCTCGAACGGCAGCGGTGCGCACTGCAGCGCAGCACGCTCCTACCGGATATCTTTGGCTCGCGGCGTCTTCTATCCAACAGGGTTCGAAGAAGCTGGTTGGCTCTCCCTGCTTGCTATTAGGGTTCCGGAAATGGAAGAAAGACGCAGTGACGTCTTTGATCCCCTGCCGGATCGTAGTCACGCGGCGATCTCGTGGCGAACAGCGGAACCGCAGACGCCGTCGCCACCGCTGCCAACGGACTTTCCGCGGCCGGTGTCTGCACCGCCCGACTTGGAAGTCCCCGAGCCTTTGCTGCTCGCGTCGTCCGGGATCCAACCAAACTGGTTCTCAATCGTGGATATTCGTGCTGATATGGACTATGAATCGTTCTATGATGCTTTTAAGGCGCAAACGAAACTGCCTCCGCCGTTGGACTCGAGCGTCTTGCGCGGCGACTTTCGAACGGTGCAGCGAGTCCGAAGTCAAAACGAGCGGAGAGAGCACGTATCCATGGACGCTGCGCTGGAACAGGCGGGTCACGCGTTGGCTGGTCTAGGGGGTACTGGGGGAGCCTCGCTAACGCCGCACTCGTTGGCAGCGTCAAACCGCGGTTATGGCGAGGCGATGCGGTTCACAGATCCGCACGGGGGGCTCTTAACCATGGAACAAGTTGCGGTCTCGAGCCACGCGGCTCTGGGCAAAGGGCCTGCGTCGCCGGATCAGATCTTATTCCCCGGAAGCCGAGCCTCACAGATGATGGCAGGGAGCGGCGCGCCTGCAGAGGTATTGCGGCCGGTTGCGAACGCTGGCGCGCTCTTGCGACGCGACGACAGTGACGCCTCCGTGGAGAACTTAATTTTCCGTGAAACGCTCAAATACGCCCGACAACTGGACAGGGAGAGTTCGGAAAGCGATCTGAGCACGACCGCGGAGCGGCGGATAACCGGCTCTGCGACCCAGACAACGAACGCTGCTATATATCATGAGGCGGATCGGCGACTCTGGCAAGCACCGCTCGTCGCTACCACGGTGCTTTACTCGTCCACGAAGCCGCATCCTGACACTAACGACAATGCGCTCGCACAGAAGGCTGTAGGCTTGGCGGGCACTCAGGATACGGACGGCACAAAAAATCACGCCGCAGCAACAGCAGCTGCTGCGAGCGCTCCCTCTCATATTTCCGACAACAGCGCAGGTGCAGGTCGTATCCCAAGTGGTGGTACCGGCTGTGAAGCCGGCGAACGATACGAGGAGCGCAGCTCGCCCCGATCGCGGAACGAACTCGCTGCTGGCATCCAGCGGGGCGTACCGTCGCGTTCGCAGACTCCATCGATGGCTGCTATTGCAGCCGTGAGTCCGCCCGTTGCCACGATCACCCCGGGGAGTTGTGCAGCAACCTCCGTCGTGCCGCGCATCCCAGTGACGACCTCCACGATGGGCGCTCAAGTGGCTCAGACATCCACCCTGATGCCAGCCTGGACAGAAGCTGTTGCGCCAGTCCAGAGTATGGAGAACAGTGGCGCCTTTGACATTCGGGATATTCGCGCTCCGCTACCGCACCCGGGTGCCGAGCATCTGCCGAAAAAACCATGGAGCACACGCGGGCGTCCCCGTCGAGCTCCGCGAAACACAGCCCGTAGCAGCATTTATCTGGGGCAACATCAAGCGATGCCGTCTCAAGAGCTGCCTGTTGGACTCGATGCTGCGGCTTCTGGTCACCAACCGCATCATCCTGAGCTTGTCTCGTTCAAGAGTGCTGCTCTTGCGGCATCCATTCCGACAAACACAGCGCCTGACGGGGCCTTGAGTGACGCGTCTGCCCCGCTCTCTTGCTTTGCTGGGCGTATGGCGCTGATGGCTCGGGATCAACAGGGAGGCCGCTACCTCCAGGCGCGTCTCGATGTCAAGAATGCTGCAGACACGGCGCTTATTTTCGAGGAGTGTCGACCGCATTTCGTGGAGCTTGCGATGGATCCTTTTGGGAACTATCTATGTCAGAAACTCTTCGAGCACTGCAACCGCGAGCAACGGCTAGAGCTCATTCGACAGAGTGCATCGCAGCTGGCTCAGGTTTGTATGGACCCGCATGGAACTCGCGTTGTGCAGAAAATGATCGAGCTTACCGTTGAACCTGAGCACGCCGCACTCATCGCCCAGGCCATCTCGCCGCACTGCCTATCGCTGATGTGTGACGTGAATGGAAATCACGTCATTCAGCGATGCTTACAGAGAATGGATGTCCCGTTGAGACGCTTTATCTACGACACCGCCCTCACGCGTTATCTGGAAATCGCGAGGCATCGACACGGCTGCTGTGTACTGCAGCGTTGCCTCGATCACGCGACGGCGGAACAGCGCAGCAACCTCTGCGCCCTGATTCTGAACAGTGCCTATGAACTGATGCAAGACCCGTTCGGCAACTACGTCGTACAGTACGTGTTAGAGCTCAAGGAGCCGTCGTATACGAGGGCAATCATTCAACGCATTCGTGGCCACCTTTGGCAGCTTTCCATGCAAAAGTTTAGCTCGAACGTGGTAGAGAAAGTCTTCACGATGGCGAACGAGCGAGACCTGCGATTACTGCTTCACGAGCTTTTAGAAGGCCCACAGTCGGTCGAGAGCATGCCGCTACAGGTCGGCTCCGAGCAGCACCAACGAAATATACGACCCCTGCTTTTCGATCCGTATGCAAACTACGTCGTTCAGCGGGCGCTTTCGTTGGCGCCCTCACCCGTGTTTGAAGCGTTGCGGGAAGCGATTCAACCGCACCTGGCGGAGCTGCGCGGCACACCCTTCGGGAAACGTATTCAAGCTCGCCTCTCACGGACGCCTTTGCGGACCGGTTCAGCGGTGACGTCCGCGAACGGCTCCAAACGACTCTAGCAAGCACATAAAAGCAGCTTGCAGCGCTGTCGTGCGGACGCTGGACATGGCGCAGCAGCGTCACTTGGGAGTTCTGGACGTGCTTCGGAGACAGTTGACCGCGGCAGTGCCGGTTTCCAAGAACAGAGGGCGAAACCCCGGGACTTGGGTCGTTTCCGATGCCTTGTTGTTGTTGTTGTTGCTGCTGCTGCTGCTAGATCCATGTCGGAATAGAATAGAACCGGTCCGCTTTGTTCACACGGGCATACACGCTGGAATTTGAGCATGTTCTCATGTTCATGAACATGAGGTTTTACGAGCCTCTTATGCGACAGCGTCGCTCTCGCCTCTCGTGTCCTTGTCTTTGACTACGCGGATCTGTCCTTGACCTCCAGCTCTGTTGCCGGCAGTCGAAAGATCATGACAGCAGCGGTAAAGACTGCATGACGTCGTTTCCAGCCGTCGTCGACGCATGTCATGCAAAGGCGCAAGTTGCGATCTACGCTTCGCTCGCTACCGTTAAATTCTTCGCATTCAGCCTCTGTATGCCCGTCGTAGCAGTGAAACTCTGCTACGGTTCAGGTGTTCTCATATGAATGCCACGCGTCGTCGGTCTCCTTCAAGGGTCGCCCCCTTGCACGTGAACGCCTGCTTCAGCGCTCGGCATATGCGCGTGACGCGTGCGCGTGTATGTCCTCGATGCCTCTCTCCGTTTTCGAGCTCGTTGCAGCACCCTGTGATCACTGGCTTCCTCTAGTCGAATTAAGCAGCGAGTGTTCTGTTCGCTGGGTGGGGAAGCGCATGCCGCTCAATTCTACCAGGGATTTGTGAACAGCGTCGCGTTCCGCAAAGAAACAAATACCAGAAGAAAAATTCTTGCTCGAGAACATGTTGAAAAATCTTGATCTGTTTGCGCTTGCTGCGTGCAAAAACGGCGACGCTCTCTCTTTTGAAACCGATTGCTCGGATGACTTGAGTCCGAGTCCAAGGGCCTTTACCATGCAAGCAGAAGGGACGGGAGCCGCTGGGAGCAAAGCCGTGACCGGCATCATGCTAATATGGAATGCGGTTTCTTCGATGGCGGGAGGGAGTGGCGGCTTTGCTTTTCGAACGGAATCGATTCTTTGACGTGACAAGTTCCGTAAACTTTCGACATGAGCTTGAGAAAAAGTCGTCTAGAGACGACGTCGAGTATCTTCTTCGCTTTCTTTCCCGCGGCGCAACTTGCTGGGCCAATGAATTGCCTCGACGTCGAGAAATCGAAAACTTGAAAACGCATGCTTTGAGCATACTAAACGGAATGAAAAGGGAATAGGATAGGCTTGTAAGGATGACCGGATGATGATATTGGTTACTTTACGAACCATGGTTCCATTGCGTCGCGAATCACCTCGATAACGATGACATGATGAATTCTGGATGCCAAGATTCCGAAGCTTTACTCGGAAGCACAACCAAGAATCCAGAAACGATATATGAATCCAAACGGCGTTATTTCTCCAGATTGAACGACACGGCTGCACAAAACTGCGAAAAAAATAGATATACAGGAACAATGCGTGTACTTTCGTGTTCCATTCATTTCTGATACGGGTGTAGGGGTATGCAGCCTCGGAGACGCTCGACACGTATGCATATCGTCAAGCGTCGTGCGTGGGCACTTACATTGAAAAGAATCTCCGTTGCTTCTGCATGTCAATGTACGGTCAGGTATGTCGAATCATGGATCACCACCACCACCACCACCACCATCATCATCATCATCATCATCATCATCGTTCACCAATGGCCCAGGAAAATCATGCCCGGCATACGCATAGGCGGGATGGTAGCATTGCTGAATCGCCGACTCGTGCCATACCGGTGCCTTGCTCTAGGCGAGCATTCAACGCACGCTCTCTTGCTCAATCATACTTTTTCGTCGCAAGTCTTCGGCATTTAAACACAGTGCCCACACGGAGCACGAATCGATTCGCTTTAAACTTCGCTCGATACACATAGCCGATAGACGCCCCCCAGGCACGAGACTTTTCCGGGTGTTGATCGAGACGTTCATGGCTCGGAGCGGAGCCTGCGCCCGCACACATGACTTGCGATGGAATCACACCAAAGTGAGCCTGCCAGCTTCATTTGCCTCGCAATATGACGTCCGAGGTCCGCTCGCAGTATCCCATGTCGGACATTCCAAAGTGAGCCTGACAGCTTCTATTGCCTCGCAATATGACGTCCGAGGTCCGCTCGCAGTATCCCATGACGGACATTCCAAAGTGAGCCTGACAGCTTCAATTGCTACGCAATATGACGTCCGAGGTCCGCTCGCAGTATCCCATGTCGGACATTCGGCCCTGTTTCCCAACTGGCGCTCAACGTAGACGCAGCACGAGCATCCGCACTCGAGCTCCGTCTGCGTCGCCATCTAGTCCTCCACAGGAAACGTGCAACATCGATTCCTGCACTCGCTGTACGCACAGGAGTCCGGCGTTTGCGTGCCACAGCACATCCAGCGCCACAGGCTTCCAGCAATCGACGCGACCTGTTGGGTACTCCCCTTTCCAACTGGCCCAGGAGCTTTGCGAGTGCGCGCCCCTCGCCTCCGTCCAACAGAATGCGTTGGTGGCCCCCGCCCCTCCCCAGCGCCGTCTCACGGAATCCTGCCAAAGGCTGTGCGCATGCGCAGGTCAGACGCTCGTGCGCGCTCTGAGTTAAAGGTGGAAACCCATCCCACGCTGCTCGACACACTGCTCAGCACGTTCAATTTCAGGTCCTGAAGCAGTCATTACGACTCGTACTTCGCCGTATGCCATCCAGGGTGATGCGCGGCTCCCGATCATACCAAGTGCTGGACGCGCTGGGCAGCTCCGTCTGCTTGCCATTCAGGTCTTGGGCGGCGCCGTCCGCCTCATTTGCATACACGGGGACGACAAGGGCGCTCTTCAACCTCGGATCCACGCTCCCAACAGCGACTTTCTCCTCGTCTGCCTTGAACAGTTGAAAATGAGCCTCGTTGGTGACCCAGGTCACGCTTTCACGACGCCCATGCGTACTGGAGATCCGTCGGTATCCAAAGCCTCGCTACGCGCTGCACGCCATGCCTTCCATGGAGACTAGAAACATCTGAAGAAGCGCCGCCGACGCTTTTCGTGGACCTGTTCGAGTCCGTCATACTTGCGCGGAGACACCGGATCCTTCTTCGAATACTCCGGTACCTGGCGGAGCAGCACGGACAGCGACGCTTCACTCCGTATCCGTCTCTTCTTCGGGATCCAGATGCACTGGGTGGACGACGAGCGCCAAGCTCTCCCATACTCTGCTTGTATGCACGCTATCCTCTGTGATGCTTTTCGTGACCTCATGGGTCACGAGCACGCCCACGGAGTGCAGCGTGCGTTTCCGTTCGCTCCCGCGCACGACCAGGGCGCAGCAGCACAGCAGCTCTCGACCCCTGCATAGAAGAGAGTAAAGTCGTGGATTCGTCACACAACGTTGTCTCGGAGGCGAACGACGCATCGACGGATCCGTGAGTGTCCACATGACCTTGGCGAGCAGACAAGTCGCCCTCGACTGGATGGAGTCGACGAGACCCAGCCCACACTAGGAGCCGTCCACGGCCGTGCGCAGCAGCGTGCGCCTTGGTCGCTTTTCAGTGGTGGTTCGCGACGTCGTAGATTAACAGGACGGTAGAGTACCTGAAGAAGAAGAAGAAGAAGGAGACACAGCAGAAGCCAAGGAGAGTTTCATCGACTCGTGAGGCAACAAACGAGCCGGGCTTTCTCGCGAGCTGCAGACCATCACACCAAAACCCTCTCTGCTGCTAACGCCAACACCGTTCTCACTACGGATGGTCTCCTGTTTATGACCAGAAGCTTGCCGCAATTTGAGCTCCCATATACACGCCAAGCATCGCTTCCAAAGAAAGCCCCATCGACTTCGATGAACACCAGTCCGCCCTGTGATGAGCATTCGCATTGCCGTTCGGAATCGAACGCGTGGTACTCCACTCGCGACAGTCTCCCAGACAGGCGTGCTTGCTTTTCGTCATCCATCCGCGTCTTTTCGTCCCAGTTCGTATCGACAGCACAGAAACATCACGCCGTTTGGATTTCTCTCGGTAGGACGTCTCAGGGCACGCAAGCTTAGAAAGCGACTGACGAGGCGACACTCGGGTAGAAAGTGCCGGAAAATTTCCGTTTTCGCTCGGCAACGTTCATGATATCGATGAGGATTCGGTTGGTTCACCCATGTGCTGACCGTGGAATGACTGACTTGTACATGTATGAGCTTTTCTTGCGAGCTCGTCCTGGCAGCATCAAGTCTCTCTGCGCCCGTTCTCCGATCTCCAGCGTACACTCCGTCGGATGAAGACCTGCGACATCGATAAACGAAAACACCAGCGTGCTTGCTGGTACAAGGCACCCATGAATTCATGAATCTAAGTCTCCGTAACGACACCAGCTGTGCACAGACATGCAACGACGGGTGCGCAGGGGGAAACCCCGCCTCGCGTAGTGGGCACTGGAAGCTCGCAAGCAGCGCGAGCCCCACGTTGCTGTGCTTGTATCGCTTGCGTTCCTCGCAGGTTGTCGTTTATCTTACCAAAGTACGCTGTTTGCACAGCGTGACGCTGATCGCTTATGAGGCAGCGAGTGCAACATACCACGCACAGGAGAGCAGCGCGTAATGACTCGAAACGACATGATCTCGCGCGTGCGTTGCAAGGGCGTTAAAAACCCGTCGGTCAGCGCTTTCGAAACAAGGTCTTGGTACTGGCATGCCAGGGTCACTGGTCCTGTGCGCAGCAACCAAGGCATAGCAGTTGCAACTCTACGGGAATGCATCTTTCGTCTTGAATACCCGAGGATGCTCGCAGCTGGAGAACGTCAGGCATCAGCGCATCGTGTTTCGAGCATGTTTTCCTGGTGCAGAATAGATGCATCGGACGAAAGGCTTTGTGGAAGCTTATCGTTCTTCGCGTGTCCAGGAAGGACACCTCAACTTCTTGGCAAATACTTTGACGCGTCACACACCTTAAGGCGCCTAGCAATACGCCACGCTCCATCGCCTGTGCAATGGCATTCGTGCAGTGACAACGCGCTGAACTGAGAGCGGCGCACCTCCAGGGGCCTGACCTCTCGACGGTTGCGTCCGAAAAGCGTCCGCTATCAACGTGTGCTGCGATGTCAATGCAGATATCGAGAAGGCTCTGGGCATATCCAAAAAGGAGACGCGCATTTGCTGGTGCTTTTCATTGTACCTAGTCGATGGAGTCAGAGTGCCCAGTCGCGCTCTACGAGAGGAACAGGGATTCGACGGGCTCCCAGTAGCCAGCTTCGCGTTCCCAGGCGAGCAGACGGTCCACCTCCTCGGCCGATAAGGTTACGCTCTGGTGCGCGCTTTGACGGACACCGGCCACTGTACGTTCGAGCAACTGACGGTAGGTGGCACGGTCAGCGAAAAAGTTCACCGGCGGTGGTGCCTGCTGAAATTCCCGGTAGAAATCACGCAACGTGATGAGCGCCATTTCCAGCCACATCTCATCCCGCTCAACGACGAACAACCGCGCGCCCGCATCAGGTGTCCATGAAATGAAATGGGCTCGCCAGGTATCTGTGCAAAGCATTTGGAGCTGGACCTGGGCAAAATGGTTCGCATAGATCAGCCGCTGCGGTGAAACCAAGCGGTAGCGATAGAGCGGACGATCTGTGGCTTCATCCGTTAGTCGCGGGCCGTCAGTCATGTCTCCTGTTGGGACAAACGGGCAGGGACATTTCACTTCGACGAGTTCGATATCGTGCGACAAGTCGCTCGAAGCAGCCAATGTGTTCGGTTGCGTATCCTGGGTCCGGGCCTCAGAATGAAGAGGACTGCGCCACCTAAGCAGCGCGTCTGGGCTCGCCGCGATCGTTGGTAACGCTGAAAATTCGTCCAAGTCATAGATGCCTGCACAGGAGGCCGGCTGCAGCATATGCAGCCCCGCTTCGACAAGCACCAGTTTCGCGAAAGAAGTATTCGTCGCTGTGGACGCCCCGGGAACAAGGCCACGGTCTGGAGCACCGTCCCCGGGAACAATCGAGTAATAGCAGGATGCTGCATCCGCAGTACGCGCGGATTCGAGGTAGCGCAGCACCGTCAACAGTCCATTCTGTTCGTGCATTTTCCCCCACTCCATCGAGATCATCGATGCTGGAGAAAAGGTCTCAGCATCGAGTCCCGGCTCGCGCCACTGGCGCCAGGCCTCCAGTGCAGCTTCACCTCCGCGTCGGAACTGCCATGCCGGCACACACTCCCGCAACCATTCGAGGGTTGCGGGTTCACCGAAACCCAGCGCTTTCCATGCGGACGAAGCATTCACTCGCATGTGCCGTCGTGCCTCTAGCCACAGCGCCGAGTCCTGTCGGATACGAGTTAGATCCTCTGGACGTTCGATCACGAGCGCCTCAACCGGGGGCAGCGCCTCGTAGCAGGGATGTCGCCGGAGTTGCTCTCTTGTGATTGCGCAATATGCTAGGTTCGGTTTCGTGCCAGTCGGATCAGGATGGGTCGTTACTGTGAGCTGGCGCTTCGATGGATGCTCTGGAGCTGGTGCGGACGGCTCGCGGGGCCTCTCATCGTTGACAGATGCCCGTGAGTGTTGTTCGCAATGATCCGCAAACCTATCGAGCCGCTCGAGCAGAAGCTGCTTCTGGTTCATGCTGAACTCGAGGTAACGACCTATTGCTGTCCGGTACCGCCAGACAACGGTGAGAATTTGTTCGGAAAGCACACCTCCGCCGAGTACGGCACTTAGCAAGGCGTCCACCTGGGTTTGGAAGGCCTGGCCGGCGCGCTCGTTCCCCGCATCCACAGCTAATCGCTCACATTCGCGACGAACAAGGGTTCGCAGTTTCCGGAAACTCTCCATCACAGGATGCACAGACTGCGGCACGGAAGATTTGATGTGTCCGCCGGATCGTTGGTGGACACACCTGACTGCTCGCCGCTGCAGATAATAGTGGTTCCTACGCGGCTGCGGGAGCGCGGTAACGCAGCGCGATATCTTGTGCCGTGCAGCAAGACGTCGAGTGCTCGAGCGTTGGTGGCACAGGTGCGGCCCAGCCGCGAAGCCGCTTGCAGTCTCTAACATCAAGTCACGACCTCGCGGCGTTTCTCTGATAGAAAACACCTGCGGGTTCAACACAGTCAGAACACGTCCACGGCGCCGCCGGTGTCAATCGCGAGAGCGTAGTTGATTCAAGACGCTTTTCAGGAGAAAAAAAGCTCACCAAAGTGCTCACGGAGCGTCTGCCGTCACACGCTCGGGTACTCACCAACGAGCGCACGTGTTCTGGTTTGGGAGGTTTCAGGTGCCCGAGGCAGCAAACACAGGCTCCCTTTGTCCCGTCTCGATGCGCCAGCAACAGTGACGTAGACCAGCGGTCGTCCCTGTTGGACCGATCTTCGTTTCAAACGATTCGTTTGGAGCACCGTCTCCTCCAAAAGCGCTTCGTATGCGCTTGCCAGCTGCAACGGTAGCGGCAGCGTCGGCCTCGTGTACGCAGGGCACGGGACGGCCTTGGTCAAGCAGCTGGGCATGAAATGGGTCTAAACAGGATATACCTGGACTTGGCGGATGCGAGTAGAGGGTTGCGCTTTGGAGGTGGTGCTCAGGGCGATTCCGTTGGAAGCACGTACCAGTCTCGACGAGCTGGCGTATGGGAGCGTCTCTAGACTGGTATAAGAATGAAATAAAGGAGGCTCATGCAGGGAACTCGGGCGTATACGAATGAATTCTGGAACTGTTCCCACTGTTATTGGCACAAGCCTTTGCGGGCTCTCTCTCATGCTGCTTCCCGATCCT
>Ga0078972_1008652_pt1 | contig 21008 bp, 20 predicted proteins | sample YelNatPaOPGAMG01_FD_67568 | JGI IMG/M metagenome (GOLD analysis project Ga0078972, IMG submission 67568) | Hot spring thermophilic microbial communities from Obsidian Pool, Yellowstone National Park, USA - OP-RAMG-01 (SPADES assembly) (version 2) | ecosystem: Environmental > Aquatic > Thermal...
GTTTGCTGACGGAGAAATTGAGGTAAAAATTGAAGAAAATGTCAGAGGAGCAGATTGTTTTGTAGTTCAGCCGACTTGCCCACCTGTGAATGAAAACTTGATGGAGTTGTTAATAATAATAGATGCGTTACGTCGTGCTTCTGCTGCAAGGATTACTGCTGTGATACCATATTTTGGTTATGCAAGACAGGACAGAAAAACAGAACCTCGTGTGCCTATTACATCAAAACTTGTGGCTAACCTTATTGTAGCAGCTGGTGCAAACAGAGTTTTAACAATGGATTTGCATGCAGGACAAATCCAAGGATTTTTTGATATTCCAGTTGACCAGTTGTACGCAACACCTGTATTTTTAGAATATTTCAATAAACATCCTGATTTTCAAGATAAACAACAAGTTGTTGTAGTATCACCAGATGCAGGCGGTGTTGAACGAGCAAGAGCTTTTGCAAAACGCTTTGGTGTATCGTTGGCTATAGTAGATAAAAGAAGACCTTCGCCTAACCAAGCAGAAATTTTACATGTTATAGGTGATGTAAAAGACAAGATAGCTTTAGTTGTTGATGATATAATTGACACAGGTGGAACATTATTAAAAGTTGTAGATAAACTCTTAGAACATGGTGCTAAAAAAGTATATGCAGCGTGTACGCACCCAGTTTTAAGTTCATCTGCTGACAAAAAAGTTGAACAATCAAAACTTGAGAAACTTGTTGTTTCTAATACAATACCGCTTGGGAATAAAAAAAATGATAAAATAGAAATTTTGTCAGTAGGTAAACTTTTAGCTGAAGCAATTAAAAGAATTAATTTAAACACTTCAATAAGCGAACTTTTTGTATAAAGAAGGGAGATAAAAATATGGAACAAGAAATTAAAATACCAGCTGAAATTAGACAAATTACAACAAAAAGTGTGTTAAAAGAATATAGAAAGAAAGGTATACTACCAGCAGTAGCATATGGTAATAAAATAGAAACTATGTATCTTTGGGTAAAAGATAGAATAATCGAACATTTAATCAAAGAAACATCAGTTGAAGGTACAGTATTTTATTTAGTTGTGGATGGTAAAGAATATCCTGTGGTTATAAAAGAAATACAAAAAGATCCTTTGACAGATAAACCTATCCATGTAGATTTCCATGTTATTTCATTGAAAGAAGAAATTGAAGTTAAAGTTCCTATTCATCTTAAAGGAGAAGAAGAAGTTTTGAAACACACTGGTGGAATTATAGATTTTCCATTAAGAGAAGTAAGAATTAAATGTTTACCAAAAAACATACCTCAATATATTGAAGTAGATATTTCAAATTTGAAAATAGGGCAAGCGATTACTGTAAAAGATATTCCTCAGGAAAAATTTGTTATTTTAGAACCACCTGATAGTATAATAGTACATGTGTTGTCAAGAAAGAAAGAAGAAACACCAACAGAGACAGTTGTAACCCAAACAACAGAACCAGAAGTTATATCTAAAGGAAAGAAAGAAGAAAAAGAAGAATAGTTGGGTTTGAAAAAATGAAAATAAAACTTATTGTAGGGTTGGGTAATCCTGGAAGAGAACATATTTATGATAGACACAATATTGGATTTATGATAATAGACTATCTTGCTAACAAGTTTAATTTTAAATTGTTTAACCATAGAGATTTTGCTGTTGGGAAAACAAAAATTTACGGAAGAGAAATCCAGTTTTTAAAACCTTTCACATACATGAATCTTAGTGGATTAGCCGTTGAACAACATATTAAAAAGAAAAAAATTTCGCCACAAGAAATATTAGTTATATTAGACGATTTTTCAATTAATTTAGGTACAATACGTGTTCGTCAACGAGGTTCTTCAGGTGGACATAATGGACTTGGTTCTATTATTGAATGGTTAAAAACAGAATATATACCAAGAATGAGAATAGGGATAGGTCCTTTACCAGAAGGTGTTGATCCTAAAGATTTTGTATTACAAAAATTTTCTCGTGAAGAATTAACAATTGTTGCAAAAGTTAAAGAAGAAGTTGTAAGTTTAATAAAAAAAATAGTAAGAGAAGGTGTGGAGAATTTGACTATAGAAGTGAAGTAGGAAGATGGATAGATGTGTGGATGGGTAGATGCGTTTGATGGATTAATCCATCAATCCATTAACCCATTCACAGATTCACTCGTTCACCCATCGACTCTTTTTACTGGGTGCGTAGCTCAGATGGTTAGAGTGCCGCTTTGACATGGCGGAGGTCACAGGTTCGAGTCCTGTCGCACCCAGTTTTTGTTTTTTTTATTAAAAAAATTTTAGTTGTTAAAACTATCAACAATTTTAGTAAAGATTTTTATTTAATTTTATCTTTAAATGAAATCACACAATAGTCAAGATTTAGAGACACTTCGTCATTCAGCAGCACATATTTTAGCATCAGCTGTAGTTGAGTTATATCCAGGCACAAAATTAGGAATAGGACCAGCTATTGAGAATGGTTTTTATTATGATTTTGACCTACCTGTAAAAATAACAGAAGAAGACCTGCCTAAGATTGAACAAAAAATGTTGGAAATTATACAAAAAGATTACAAATTTGTTCGCCAAGAAATTGATAAACAAGAAGCTATAAAAATTTTTAAAGAACGTAATGAAATCTATAAATTAGAACTTTTAAACGAAATCCCAGAAGAAAAAGTTTCAATTTATATTCATAACAATTTTTTAGACCTATGTCGTGGTCCTCATATTACCTCTACAGGACAACTTAAGTATTTTAAACTTTTATCTATCTCAGGAGCATATTGGCGTGGTAATGAAAAAAATCCGCAATTAACAAGGATTTATGGTACAGCATTTTTCACCAAAGAAGAACTTGATAATTATTTATATCAACTTGAAGAAGCAAAAAAACGTGATCATAGAAAACTTGGTAAAGAATTAGACCTTTTTGAAATTTTTGAGGAAGAATTTGGTAGTGGATTAGTTTTTTGGTTGCCGAAAGGGGCAATAATAAGAAAAATTATAGAGGACTATTTAAGAGATTTTCATTTAAAAAATGGATACCAGATTGTTTATACTCCTCATATAGCAAAATCAACTTTATGGGAAATTTCTGGCCATTTGAGTTTTTATTCAGAAAATATGTTTTCTCCTATGGATGTAGAAGGACAAAAATATATAATTAAACCAATGAATTGTCCAGGCCATGTCCTGATTTATAAATCTAAACTACATTCTTACAAAGAATTACCAATAAGATTTTTTGAACTTGGTACAGTATATAGATATGAACGTTCAGGTGTTTTACATGGTCTTATGAGAGTAAGAGGGTTTACTCAAGATGACGCACATATATTTTGTACTCCAGAACAAGTAGAAACAGAAATTCTTAAACTTTTAGATACTGTGATCGTAGTGCTAAATAAATTTGGGTTTAAAGAATATAATATAAAACTTTCAACAAGACCTGAAAAATATATTGGAGAATTAGACAAATGGGAACTTGCTGAAAATGCATTGAAAACTGCGTTAGAGAAAAAAGGTTTAGAATACGACATTGATCCTGGAGAAGGTGTTTTCTATGGCCCAAAGATTGATCTTAAAATAAAAGATGCAATTGGTAGACTATGGCAATGTTCTACAATACAAGTGGATTTCAACTTACCACAAAGGTTTGAAGTAAAATATAGAGACAAGGATGGCCAAGATAAATATGTGATAATGATTCATCGTGCGTTATTAGGTTCTCTTGAAAGATTTTTTGCAGTTTTAGTAGAAAACTACGCAGGAGTTTTCCCGTTTTGGTTATCTCCTGTCCAAGTAAGGATCTTACCTGTAAGTGATAAATTTTTAGAATATTCTCAAAAAGTTTTAATAGAATTACAAAAAAATAATTTTCGTGTTGAGTTAGATGATTCTGGAACAACCTTGCAATATAAAATCCGTAACGCGATTTCCCAAAAAATTCCGTACCTTGTAATAATTGGACAAAAAGAACAACAAGAAAATAAAATTTCTGTCCGTCAATACGGTTCAGAGAAAACAGAAGTTTATAATTTAGAAGAATTTATTAACAAACTAAAATCTTTATTAGAATAACAATGAACAATAAAAATAATATCAAATTAAGGAGGGGATTAAAACTAAACCATGGATTTCAGAAGATATAGAGTAAACCAATACATCCGTGCAAGAGAAGTAAGATTAGTAGATGAGAATGGCCACCAGATTGGTATAATGTCTATCCAAGAAGCGTTGAAAAAGGCTAAAGAAAAAGGGCTTGATTTAGTAGAGATAGCACCTGATGCAAACCCTCCTGTGTGTAAAATCATGGATTTTTCAAAATTTAAATATCAACAAGAGAAAAAGGAAAAAGAGTTGAGGAAAGCAAAAAGACATACTGAGATGAAGGAAATTTATATAAAACCTACTATAGCTGACCATGACCTTCAAGTAAAGTTAAATCATATTAAAGAGTTTTTACAGAAACAACATCCTACAAAAATTTTGATCACATATTTTGGTAGAGCAGCACAATATATGGACCAAACTTCGGAACAACTGCTTGAAAAAATTAAAAATGAACTACAAGATTATGGAAATTTTTTAAATATTAAAAAAGATGAAAACAGAATTTTAATAATTGTAGAGCCAAAAAAGAAATAGAAAGGAGAATCTTATGGCAAAACAAAAATTAAAATCACATAGTGGTGCTAAAAAAAGATTTAAATTTACGGCTTCAGGTAAAATAAGATATAAAAAAGCAGGGAGAAGACACTTGTTAATAGGTACATCAACATCAAGAAAGTATAGATTAAGAAAAGAAGCTTTTGTTGAAAAAGCAAATGTTAAAGAAGTAAAATTAAATCTTCCATATGGAAGAGATTAAAAATTCTAAAAATAGGAGGTGTGAAATCTTATGGTAAAAATATATTATGATCAAGATGCAGATTTAAATATGTTAAAAGATAAGACAGTAGGTATAATTGGTTATGGTATTCAAGGAAGGGGACAAAGTTTGTGTTTACGAGAATCAGGTGTAAAAGTAATAATTTCAGAACTTGAGGGGACACAAAATTATCAACAAGCAATAAATGACGGTTTCCAAGTGTTTACAGCAGAAGAAGTTGCTAAACAAGCAGATATAATCCAGATTTTGACCCAGGACCATGTCCAAGCAGAAGTTTACAAAAAATCGATAAAAAAACATTTAAAACCAGGTAAAGCATTATGTTTCTCTCACGGGTTTAATATACATTTTAAACAAATCAAACCACCAAAAGATATTGATGTTTTTATGGTAGCACCAAAAGGTCCTGGTGCGTTAGTATGGGAAATGTATAAAGAAGGGAAAGGTGTCCCAGCACTAGTTGCTGTGTATCAAGATATAACTGGTAATGCTTTAAAGTTAGCATTAGCCTATGCAAAAGCAATCGGAGCTACACGAGCAGGAGTTATAGAAACAACATTTAAAGAAGAAACAGAAACAGACCTTTTTGGTGAACAAGTTGTTCTTTGTGGTGGTGTTTCAGCATTGATACAAACAGCGTTTGATGTATTAGTAGAAGCAGGTTATCAGCCAGAAATAGCTTATTTTGAAGTTTTACACGAACTAAAACTTATTACAGATTTGATATATCAATATGGTATCTCTGGAATGAGGAGAAGAGTATCAAACACAGCCTGTTACGGCGACTTAACTCGTGGTCCTCGTGTGATAAATGAAAAAGTTAAAAAAGTAATGAAAAAGATATTAAAAGAAATACAAACTGGTAAATTTGCCCGTGAATGGATTAAGGAAAACAAAACTGGTAGAAAAAAATTTAACGAACTTTTAGCAAAAGGTGACCAACATCCGATAGAAGAAGTTGGTAGAAGAATTCGTGAGATGATACCTTGGATGAAAAAATAATCTTTTTGTTGAAAAAAATTTTTTCAATTACACCTTTTCTTATCTCGAATTAGAAGATCCCGAGGAAAAACTATATTTTTGTAACTAATGATTAAAGAAGGGAAAAAAATAGTATACATTTTCTTCGTTATAAGCGTAGTCCTTTGGCTATTAAGTTCTTTAGTCAAATTTTTACTACCTATAACAATAATTTTTTGTTTAATTACCCTTTTGTTGATCAATTTCTTTCGCGATCCCAACCGTATTGTTAAAAAAAACGATTCAGTGTTATATTCTCCTGCAGATGGCAAAATTTTTGATATTGTAGAAACAGGAAACACCTATTGTGTAAAAATATTTATGTCAATTTTCAATGTGCATATTCAACGTAGCCCAACTGACGCTGTAGTTAAAAAAATTGAATATAAACAAGGAAAATTTATTCCTGCTGGGAAAAAATATTCGGATATAAAAAACGAACAAAACATTGTTGTTCTTCAAGATCAAGATCAAAATGAATTTATAATTACCCAAATAGCTGGTATCTTAGCAAGACGTATTGTTTGTTGGGTTAAAGAAGGACAAAAAATTCAACAAGGCCAAAAAATTGGAGCCATACTTTTAGGTTCACAGGTAAATTTTATCTTTCCAAAAGATAAGTTTAGATTATTAGTCTCAAAAAACCAAAAAGTTTTTGCAGGTATAACAACAGTTGCTGTAAGAGTAAAAAAATAATTTATGATTACAAAAGTTTATTTATTCCCAACAATTTTCACAGCAGCAAACATGTTTTGTGGTTTTTGGTCAATTGTTTTAAGTATCAATGGAAAATTTATACCTGCTAGTTGGTTAATAATATTAGGAATAATTTTTGACGGTATAGATGGTTTAATTGCACGGTCAAAAAATATATCTTCAACACTTGGAGCTGAACTTGACTCTTTAGCTGATTTTATTACATTTTGCATTGCACCGATAGTTTTGGTTTGGCAATTAGTTGGATATAGGTATAGTTTTTCAGGTATAATGGTATGTTTTTTGTATGTATTTTTTGGAGCATTAAGATTAGCAAAATTTAATGTTTTTTCTTTTAAAGAAAGAAACGAAAAAATAACATTCTATGAAGGTTTACCAACTCCTGCAGCTGCTGGTATAATCGTTTCAATAATATTGTTATTAAGTATATCAAGTGGTTGGTCAGGTATTACTAAAAGACATTTGACATTTTTAATAGCTATTGCGCCTATATTAGAAAATTTTCTTCCTGCTTTTATTTTGGTATTATCTTTGTTAATGATAACAAAATTACGATATCCTAAAATGAATAATATAGGACTTACAAAAAAAGTATCACTAAAAGTTTTAACTATTGTAATAATTACAGTTTTGTTAATTTTTTCATACCCAGAAATTTCTGTATTTCTAATCTTTTCAGCTTATATTCTTTATGGTATTATAGAATATTTTGTAAGACTTTACAAAATGAGAAAAGCAAAAAAACACTATAATGTTGATGAAAACAGAACTTGATAATATAAAAAAAGAAGTTGTTGAGGCATATAATTATCTTCTTAAAAACAAACTTATTACAGGTTTTGATGGAAATATATCTGTTCGTATTGGAGACAACAAAATCTTAATAACACCACAAGGGAAACAAAAAATAAATCTTACTCAAGAACACCTTGTTGTTATAGATCTTTATGGGAACAAACTTGATGGCGTAACACAACCTTCAGGCGAATGGCGTATTCATACTGTAGTGTATCAGAATAGAGACGATATTAAAGCTGTAGTCCATACCCATCCTGTCTATTCAACAGTTGTTGGCATCTGTGGTTTTAATATAAACAAACTGTTGATAGCAGAAACATTAGTTTATTTTGAAGGTATAGCACAAGTAGAATACGCAACTTTTTATACTGAAGAACTTGCAAAAAAATTAAAAAAATACTTGTCTCACAACGATGTGTTTATTTTGAAGAATCACGGGTTGGTAACTATCGCTGAAGATTTACAAACAGCTGTTATAAAAACAGAGAAATTTGAACATTTATCAAAAATTTTTTGTCTTACAAAAATTTTAGGTAAACAACGATTTCTTACTAAAACACAGGTTAAAGAATTAGAAAAAATTAAACATATATTTTTTGAAAAAAACTGAGATTTTAAAAAAATTTTTTAAAATACTTGAATTTTTAAAAATTTTGTTGTAAAAAATCTAGAAGAAATTTTTTTGAGAGGGGGTAAATTACTATGGGCGCGTTAATAGGTGGAATAATAGCAGTAGCGATAGGTGTATGGTTATGGATTTTATGGCCAGGGCAAGCTATTGTTTTGCAAGGTAGCATACCTATAATGTTGATTGCTGCAGGACTTTTAGCAATTATTGCAGGAATTACTTCAATAAAAGATACTATTGAAGCGAAAAAGCTTGAGAAAGAAGCTCAACAATCTTCTTCATCAAATTCATCACAGCAATAGTTTGTTATATTTTCTTATATAACTTTTCATCAAGTGTAAAATTTTTAAATGTTGTTAATAGTTACTTTCTAAGATTTTTGTTTTATAAATTGTTCAAAATTTGAACACAAAGGTTTTAGCTTCCTATAATGAACCATACAACAGAATTATTAGACAAAGAATTTCTTGTATTACAACAGATTTCAGATAAAGCACAACTTAGCCAAAGAACAATCGCTCAAAAAACAGGGCTTTCCTTAGGTCTTGTTAATTTAATAATAAAAAAACTTGCTAAAACCGGATATATAAAAATAAAGATGTTAAATGGCAAAAAGATTGAATATATATTAACACCCAAAGGATTTTCTGAAAAAATTAAAAAAACATACAACTATGTTTTAAAAACAATAAATTATTTTTCAAACACAATAGAAAAAATAAAACAAATAATCCTTCAAGCACACAAAAATGGGAAAAAAGAATTTTATATTCTTACTGACGATGAAATTTATAAAATAATAGAATTTTGTTTCAAAGATTTATCTATAACCGATGTGGAATACAAAAGGATTTCAAAAATACCGAAAACAACCAAACCAACTGTTGTATATCTTGTAGCAACAGAAAAAAATGTTTTCAACAACTCGAAAAACATAATAAATTTACTAAATTATTTTTGAAGAAAATATAAATAATGTAGGGCAAGAATTTCCGCCAGTTGAAGGATTTTTCTTTGCAAAATTTATGAAAAAATTTTTAAACAACATCAAAACCAGATTTTTAGCCACAGAAACAAGAAAATATTTTTAAAAAATTTAACAAAGGAAGGAGTAAAGTATGAATTGGTCAGAAAAAATTATTCTATTGACTGGCGGTACGGGGTCTTTCGGACAAAAATTTGTTGAAGTGATGCTAAAAGAGTATAACCCAAAAACCATAAGAATTTTTAGTCGTGACGAGTTAAAACAGTGGGAAATGGCTCAAAAATTTAATCATGACGAAAGATTAAGATTCTTTATTGGTGATATTAGAGATAAGGAAAGATTAGAGAGAGCGATGGATGGGGTAGATATTGTTGTTCATGCTGCAGCTTTAAAACAAGTCCCTTTATGTGAGTATAATCCTTTTGAGGCTGTGAAAACAAATATTTTAGGAGCACAAAATGTTATTGAGGCAGCATTAGATCATAATGTAGAAAGGGTTATGGCTATTAGTACTGATAAAGCAGTGAATCCCGTTAATTTGTATGGAGCAACTAAGATGTGCATGGAAAAGTTGTTTATTGCAGCTAACTCTTATGTTGGGCCAAAAAGACAGACTAAAATGTCTTGTGTAAGATATGGTAATGTGGTAGGTTCTCGTGGAAGTGTTATTCCATTGTTTAAAAAACAAAGACAAACAGGAAGGATAACCATTACTGATCCGCGTATGACAAGATTTTGGATTACTTTAGAACAAGGTGTAAGGTTTGTGATAAATTGTATAGAAAAAATGCATGGCGGAGAAATATTTGTTCCTAAAATACCAAGCATGAGAATTATGGATTTAGCTAAAGCTGTTGCTCCTGAATGTGAAATTGAATTTATAGGAATTCGCCCTGGAGAAAAGATTCATGAATGTTTATTAACTGAAGATGAAGCAAGACATAGTATAGAATTCGAGGATTTTTTTGTAATAGAACCAGAACATCCCTGGTGGAATACTGAGAGATGGTCTGGTGGAAAAAGGTTACCAGAGGGCTTTAGATATAATAGTGATACAAACACTCAATGGTTGTCTATAGAAGAATTGAAAAAGATGGTTGAAAATTTATGAATAAAAAATTTATACCTTATGGTCATCAATTTATAGACAAAGAAGATATAAGCAAAGTTGTAGATGTTTTAAGTTCAGACTGGCTCACACAAGGCCCTAAGATAAAAGAGTTTGAAGAAGCATTATGTAAATATACCGGAGCAAAATATGCTGTAGTTGTTTCAAGTGGTACTGCTGCATTACATATTGCATGCCTTGCTGTAGGAATTCAGCAAGGAGATGAGGTTATTACTTCTCCTATAACATTTGTAGCGTCAGCAAACTGTGTTGTATATTGTGGCGGGAAGCCTATTTTTGCTGATATTCAAGACGATACTATAAACATAGATCCTAAAGAAATAAAGAAAAAAATCTCAAAAAAAACCAAAGCAATAATTCCGGTTCATTTTGCAGGGCATCCTTGCGATTTAGAAGAGATTTACTCAATTGCCAAGGATAATAACTTAATTATTATTGAAGACGCTTGTCATGCTTTGGGAGCCGAGTATAAAGGATATAAAATTGGCTCTTGCAAATTTTCAGATATGACTGTATTTAGTTTTCATCCCGTGAAATCAATCACTACAGGTGAAGGGGGCGCGGTTTTGACTAATAATGAAGAACTTTATGAAAAACTTTTGATGTTGAGGACGCATGGCATAACAAAAGATAAAAATAAACTTTTAAATAAAAATGAAGGTGATTGGTGGTACGAGATGCATTATTTAGGTTTTAACTACCGCATTACAGATTTTCAATGTGCTTTAGGTTTAAGCCAGTTAAAGAAATTAGATAGATTTATTCAATATAGAAGAAAGATTGTAGAAATATACAATAAAGAATTGTCAAAGATTGATGAGATAATTTTACCAGTGGAGAGACCTTATGTCAAATCCTCGTGGCATATTTATTACATAAGATTGAAGAATTCAAAAAAAAGAAAAGAAGTCTTTGAATTCTTAAGAGAACAAAATATAGGTGTTCAAGTACATTATATTCCAGTTTATTTGCAACCATATTATATAAAAGCTTTTGGTTACAAAGAAGGATGTTGCCCGAAAGCAGAAAGTTATTATAAATCAACAATCACTATACCTTTATTTGTCGGCTTAAAAAAATCAGAAATAAAATATATTATTGATTGTATAAAAAGAGCAATTAAATGAAAAAATTATTAAAAAAAATTTGTTTAGGTACAGCACAATTTGGCCTTGATTATGGTATTAATAATACTCGTGGCAAAATACCTAAAAATGAAGTTTTCAAAATTTTAGAATATGCTTTACAAAGTGGAATAGAATTCATAGATACTGCTTATGCGTATGGTGATAGTGAAAAAGTATTAGGCGATTTTATAAAAAACAATCCTAACGGGAAAAAATTTAAAATCATTTCAAAAATTCCAAATATTGAAAATATTGATAAAGTAATAGAAGAAACATTTGCAAATTTAAAAGTTGATAAATTATATGGCTACTTAGTACATAACTTTAATTTTTTTTTAGAAAATCCCCCAATTTATGATATACTTTTGAAATTGAAATATGCTGGCAAAGTTGAGAAAATAGGTTTTTCTTTGTATTATCCCGAAGAATATTATAAAATAAAAAATTTAGAAATAGATATTTTGCAGATCCCTTATAGTATTTTTGATCAACGATTTTGTAAGATTTTTGAAGAATTAAAAGAGAAAAAGATTGAGATTCATGCAAGATCAGTTTTTTTACAAGGTCTTGTTTTTAAAAAACCAGAGGAGCTTAAGGGTAGATTTTCCAAATTAAAAGATAAACTGCTGTATATAAATTCTTTATCTAAAGAGTTAGGTATACCGCTAAATGCAATTTTTTTAAATTTTGTGTTGATGAACGAAAGTGTTGACAAAGTTGTTATAGGTGTGGATAGTTTGGAAAACTTAAAGGAAAATATATATAGTTTGAAATTTCACAAGGACATCGTTAAAATTTTTTCAAAGATTATTGAATTAAGAGAAACCGATGAGGAGATAATTATACCAATAAAATGGGGTAAAAATTTATGAAGAAAAAAATGAAAATTGTTGCTATAATTCAAGCAAGAATGGGTTCAACTCGTCTTCCGGGAAAAGTACTTATGGAAATATGTGGTAAACCGTTATTATGGCATGTAGTTAATCGTGTTTCTTATTCAAAATATATTTCTCAGATAGTTATTGCAACATCAACTAATCCAAAAGATGATGAAATTGAAAAATTTGCAAAGAAATATAAATTAAAGGTATTTCGTGGATCTGAGAACGATTGTCTTGATAGGTATTACAAAGCAGCCAAAAAATATAAGGCAGATGTAATTGCAAGGATAACAGCAGATTGTCCTTTAATTTGCCCAGAAATTATTGATAGAGTTATTTTGGAGTATATAAAAGGAGATTTTGATTATGTAACAAATACTATTGTATACACTTATCCTGATGGCGTTGATGTTGAAGTTTTTTCGTTTAAAACATTAAAAAAAGCATGGGAAGAAGCAAAAGACCCTGTAGAAAGAGAACATGTTACAGTATACATAAGAAATTCCGGAAAGTTTAAAATCAAAAATGTTGTTAATGATGAACCTGTAGATCCACAAGGGTATAAATGGTCAGTGGATAGAATTGAAGATTTAGAGTTTGTAAAAGAAGTCTATAAACATTTATACAAAGATAATGAAATTTTTTCATATGATGATATTATGGATTTATTAAATAGGTATCCTGAAATAAAGAATATAAATTCAAATTCGTTAGTAGATGAAGGATATTATAGAAGTTTGATGGAATCACAAACAATTAAACCAAAGAAAATAAAAATTTCCAATTCTCTTAAACTAAAAAGAAAAATAAGCGAACTCATTCCTGGTTGTAGCCAAACTTTTAGCAAAGGACCAACTCAATTTGTTCAAGGTGTAGCACCCGTATTTTTGGAAAAAGGGAAGGGAAGCCATGTTTGGGATGTAGATGGGAATGAATATATTGACTATGCGATGGCTTTAGGCCCTATTATTTTAGGGCATAATTATCCTGTTGTTACAGAAGCTGTGAAAGAAATTTTGGAAAAAGGAACGACCTTTACTTTACCACACAGGTTGGAAGGAGAACTCGCAGAAATTTTGTGTGAAATTATTCCTTGTGCCGAAATGGTTCGTTTTGGGAAAAATGGCTCTGATGCTACATCTGGCGCAGTGAGGGTCGCTCGTGCATATACAGGTAGAGATAAAATAGCTTGTTGTGGTTATCACGGCTGGCAAGATTGGTATATTGCCACTACTACAAGAAACAAAGGTATCCCAGAAGAAGTGAAGAAATTGACATTAACTTTTGAATACAATAAGATTGAGACTTTAGAAAAAATTTTTGAGGAAAACAAAGATCAAATCGCTTGTGTAATTATGGAGCCAGTTGGTGTTGTTGAACCAAAGGATAATTTTTTGCAAAAAGTAAAAGAACTTACACACAAGAATGGTGCTATATTAATTTTTGATGAAGTTGTAACTGGTTTCAGATTCTCTCTTGGCGGAGCTCAGGAGTATTTTAATGTGATCCCAGATTTAGCCTGTTTTGGTAAAGCGATGGCAAACGGTTATCCTATTTCTGCAATTGTTGGGAGGAAAGAAATAATGAAATTATTTGAAGAGGTATTTTTTTCTTTTACCTTTGGTGGTGAAATAGTCTCTATTGCTGCTGCCATTGCTACTATTGAAGAATTAAAAAATAAGAGTGTTGTACAATATATATGGGAGCAAGGAAGAAAGTTGAAAGATGGATATAATGTTCTTGTAAAAGAACTCGGATTAGAAAAATATACACAATGTATTGGGTATCCACCAAGAACTGTAATAACTTTTAAAGATGAGGATGCCAATGAAGATTTGTTGTTAAAAAGTTTATTCCAGCAAGAATGCATAAAAAGAGGTATCTTGTTTACAGGAGCACATAATATTTGTTTCAGTCATACAAATAAAGATATTGATTATACTCTACGAGTTTATCGTACTGTTTTAGAAATTATTAAAGATGCAATTGAAAAAAATAAGGTCAAGGAACTTCTGGAAGGCGAACCAGTAGAGCCTGTGTTTAGAAGAGCATAAAATGAAGGTAGTTATTTTGACTGAGGCAGGAAAATCTATTGGATTTGGTCATCTTAGCAGATGTATTGGTCTATATCAAGGATTTAAAGAAAAAGGGGTTAATGTTGAAATTGTTGTTAATGCTGATTCAAGCATTGATTTCCTACTAAAAGGTATAAAATATAAAAAATTTGATTGGTTAAGAAAAAGAAAAGATACTTTCAAGAGTTTCAAAAAAGTAGATATTGTCATAATTGACTCATATTTGGCAGATTTTGATTTTTATAAGGAAGTGTCCGAAATAATAAAAATACCTGTGTATATAGATGATTATAAAAGATTAGATTATCCAAGAGGAATAGTAATAAATCCATCTATATATGGAGATAAACTTGATTATCCTAAGAAGGAAGGTGTGAAGTATTTATTGGGCAAAAAATATATAATTTTAAGAAAAGAATTTTGGAATGTTACGAAGAAAAAAATCAATAAACACATAAAGAATGTATTAATCACTTTTGGTGGGACAAATCAGCAAGATTTAGCAAAAAGAATAGCAAAATATCTTAAAGATAAATTCAGTTTTAATATCAACATAGTTGAGCCCAACAAAAATTTTACTGCAAAGGATATGCTTAAATTGATGTTAGAGACAGACATTTGTATTTCTGGTGGAGGTCAAACCACTTATGAACTTGCACGTGTAGGTGTACCAACAATTGGAATATGTTTTGCTGAAAATCAATTGAATAATCTGAAATTTGGAGAAAAAGAAGGGTACTTGAAATTTATAGGGTGGTATGAAGATAAGAATTTGTTAATCAAAATAGTAAATGGTGTTAAAAGTTTAAATTACGACAAATTAGTGCATATGAGTAGAAGTGGAAGAAAATGGGTTGATGGCAAGGGTGTATTAAGAATTTTGAAATATATAAAACAATAATGAAAGAACTAAAAAGCGATTTAAGATTTGGCAATATAGTTTTAAAAAATTTTGTAAATCTCACTTTATCGGAGAAAATGTTAGTTTTAAAATGGCGAAATAGTCAATCTGTTAGGAAATGGTGTTATTCAAGACACATAGTATCTAAAGAGGAGCATTTACAATTTATTAAAAATTTAAAAAAAGACAATAAAAATTTTTATTGGTTAGTAGAATGTGATTTTGATTTATCTGATAAGCAATATATCGGAGTTATTTCACTAAACAAAGTAGATTTTATCAATAAACATGCTTACTTAGGAATTTATTCCAACCCTCAGCTTAAAGGGGGCGGTAAGATTCTTATGGAAGCGTTAAAGAAAATAGCGTTTGATATAATGAAACTTCATACTCTAAAACTTGAAGTATTAGAAACAAACAAGCACGCAATAGAATTTTACAAAAAACATGGTTTTAAAAAAGAGGGCAAATTGAAAGAATTTGTTTATAAAGATAGAAAATGGATAGATGTAATAGTAATGGGGATTATAAAAAATGGATAAACTTAATTTTAAGAATTTAAAAAACTGTTTAATTGTTGCTGAGATTTCAGCTAATCATGGACAAAGTTTTAAAAGAGCAGTCGCTCTGATTAAAAAAGCCAAAGAAGCAGGCGCTGACGCTGTGAAATTTCAATGTTATACTCCTGATAGTTTAACTATAAATTGTGATAATGAATATTTTAGAATAAAACATCCTAAATGGGGAGGCCAAACCTTATATCAGTTATACCAAAAAGCATATACTCCATGGGATTGGTTTAAAAAATTAAAAAAAATTGCAGAAGACTTGGGATTAGTATTTTTTGCTACGGCGTTTGATAAAAAATCAGTAGATTTTTTAGAAGAGTTAGATGTCCCAATTCATAAAATTGCTTCATTTGAATTAGTTGATTTACCTCTAATTGAATATATTGCTAAAACTAAAAAGCCATTAATACTCTCAACCGGTATGGCTACTTTAAAAGAAATAAAAGAAGCTGTTGAGACAGCAAAAAAAGCCGGGGCTAAGGATATAATTTTGCTTAAATGTGTTTCATCTTACCCAGCAAGACCAGAAGAAATGAATTTAAGAACTATCCCAGATATGGCAAAACGATTTAATTTGCCCGTTGGCTTGTCAGATCATACAATTGGAGTTGCAACCTCTATTGCGGCAGTTTGTCTTGGAGCAAAACTCGTTGAAAAACATTTTTGCCTCTCAAGAAAAATTGAGACCCCGGATAGTTTCTTCTCACTTGAACCAAAAGAGTTTAAACTACTAGTAGAAAATATAAGAATTGTTGAAAAAGCACTTGGGAAAGTTCATTATGGATTAACTGAAGAAGAAAAAAGAAGTCGTGTTTTTAGGAGATCATTATTTATAATTAAAGATGTTAAAAAAAATGAAAAATTTACAGAAGAAAATATAAAGTCAATAAGACCAAGTTTTGGTTTACCTCCTAAATATCTTTATGAGGTTATTGGTAAAAAAGCAAAGAAAAATATAAAAAAAGGAACTCCTTTGAGATGGAATATGATAAAATGACTCTATGTTTACACTATTAAATAATAAAATAAAATCTATAATTAACAAACAATTTGTAAAAGATACTTTCTTTGTGGCATTCTCAAACTTTTTGAACAGCATAACTTCTTTTTTGAAAGGACTATTTATAGCGGGTTATTTTGGTGCCACGCGGAGTACAGACAATTATGTCTATTACCAAGTGTTTCCATTATTAGTGATGTCAGTATTTGGTGGAGCTATTGGTGAAAGTTGTTTGCCTTTGTTTAAATCTATACTTAACAGAGCTAAGGACGAATTATATAGCCTCTATAAAGACTTAGAAGGGGTGGTAATATCTGTAACAATATTTGTAATTATCTGTAGTTTTTTTTTAACACTAATTCTTAATATAAAAAAACAGGGAAACTTTTCCCAACGTCTATTTATTCCGGTGATTTTTTATTTAGCAATTTTGCCAGGTAGTGTTGCTGCTGTTTGCAATTCCTATTTTCTCGCTAACAATCAGGCTAAAATAATTGCAAATGTGAACATATTAAGTAATTTGTTTTCTTTGTTGTTAAGTATTGGTCTTTCTTTTGTTATTGGAATATATGGTTTTGTAATAGGGTGGACAACAAATCATATGTTGCGATATGTATTGCTAAGAACAAAAATAGGGATAGAATTAAAGTTTATCACAAACAGAGTAGAGCTAAGAGATAGCTGGCTGGCTGTAAAAGAAATATTTATTATAGCTTTCCCTATTATGATAGCTTCTTCCATTGAAAAACTTTATTTATTGGTGGATAGAACATTCGCTTATAATCTCAAAGGTGGAAGGTTAAGCAATTTATTTTTTGCAAGTTCGTTATCTGATTTACCTATTACAATTTTAATCTCAGCTGTGGGGTATATCGCATATCCAAAATTGTTTGATTGGATTAATGAGCCTACTGAGAAAGTTACTATAGAAAAATTTCAGAAGTTTATAATTTACTTAATGACAGTTTCATCTATTTTTGTTATACTTATGTCATTTGTTCCAGATATAATTGTGAATGTTATTTATGAAAGAGGCAAATACACTTCTGCGGATAGAATTATTTCATCCAATTGTCTACAACTCTTAACAATCGGTTTTGTATCAAAAGTACTTTATATTTCATTAGCTAGAGTTTTATACATAATCAAGAGGCAAAAAGAAATAATATTTATAACTTTAATTCCATTAATAGCAAAGTTTATAGGTAATATTATGTTTATAAATAAGTTTGAAGTTTACACTATAGCTGCTACGACTTCATTAGCAAATATTTTGATGCTTTGGTTATTAGTTTTTAAATTAAACACACCTAAATTCCCTGTATGGAGTATTGTAGGGGAAATGAAAATAATTAGTATTTATATATTACTTACTGTTTTACCAGCTGCTAAATTTTTTTTTGTAAACAAAATAAATTAAATGAAAAATCTAATTAAACAGCTGTTAATTATTTTGTTTTTTCTTATTTATTTTTGTCTGTATATAGGAGAATTTTTACCGCAAGAGTTTTTTTTATTTGCAAGTATTGTTTATTTGTTTTTAATTTTTGTCATTTACATTGCTCCATATTTCTCTTGGAGGGAATTCCCTCTTGAAGGTTTTTTTCTTCTTTATGCCCTTGTTGTAATTGGAGTTGGGATGATAAACGCTGTAGAAAAGGTTAAGTTAGGCTGGTGGCCACAGTATAACATAAATTTAAATATCCCGACATTTTATTGCAGTGTATTTATGACTATATTTGTAATTACTCTATTGATGAAAAAACAAAAAAAAGGGCCAAAGCAGATGATAGGCGAAAAAAATGTTTTTAATATAAATTTAAGAACTTTAAAAATTGTATCTTTGTTGTTATTTTTTTCTGGGGTCATTTCTACTATATTTATATTAGGCATTCGCGGCTCGGCCCCCATCACTAATTCGACATTAAGGTTTAAATTTTTTGAAGGTTATACTTTTCTAAATTATACCTTGACTTATGCTTTAGTTTTGGCACAAATTTTTTCTTTCTTATTGTACAAAAACAATTTCATGAATATCTTAGAATTTGGGATAATATTTTTGGTTTCTTCAGGAATACTGCTTTTGACAGCTGCCAGAGGAATATTTTTAATGCCTATATTCAGTATGTTCTTAATAGAAAATTATGTCTATAAGAAAGTTAAAATTTCTAAACTTATAGCATTTTCTATATTTGTATTTTTGACCTTTGTCTTTGTATATACTATTAGAGAAAATAGAGAAATCCCTTTGATTGAGAGGCTTAAGTATTTTTATAGACTTTTTCCTGAATTTTTTGATTTTGCATTACTTGTACAGATTGTACCAAGAGAGATACCGTACTCCTACGCTGATAACGTCTTTGCAGGTTTAACAATTTGGTTCCCAAAAGCATTTTGGAATTTATTTGGAGTAGATAAAGATTATATTCTCGAAAATTCCCCACCAGCAAAAATTTCTAATTTTTTAGGAAGAACTACTGGTACAAGGTTAAGTATTTTTGGCGATGCGTATTTTTCAGCTGGCACAGTAGGGATCATTTTCTGGGCATTCTTATTGGGAATTATTATGAATAAGTTTTTAGCTGACGTTTATCAAAACAGCTCATATAGCAAGAAAGTTTTAGGCGTTTTAGGATGTAGTGTGTTAATATTTATAATTCCATTTGAGCTTGGAGTAGGCTTTTTGCCTCGTGTTTTATTATATTATATCTACCCATATATATTTTTTAGAATTTTGGAGAAAAAAAATGCTAAAAAAGATTAAATTACAAAAATATCTTAAAATAGTATTTTTCCCAGCTTTTTATGCCCTTGTAAGATTGAAAATATTCCATATTTTTATACCGATTGCTAACGAATTTCTTAAAAAAATCGGAGTTTATAAGCGTTATCCTAAAAAATTGCATTTTGAGATTTTCTCAAATTTAGCCAAAAAAACAAAAATAAAGAACACCGACTTACAAAAGATTGAGCATTTATATATTCATTTGGCAGATGGAGACAGAGGAGATTTGTTTTATGAACTTGCTTTCGCTTACTATTGGCTATTTTATCATAATAAATTACCCGCATTCTTAATTTGCAACAAAATGCTACCGATATGTCTAAAAGAAAGGGTTGATACTAATAGGCGAGGGACACTTTTTTACTGTGATTACTGCTATTTTACTGCAAAAAAGGTTATTAGTTCTGCTGGATTCCCAATTTTTGAGTTGGGTGATTTTATTAATAAAGAAATTACAAAAAGAATAAGGCATTTGGAGGAACAATTGAAATTTTATACAATTGAAGAAATTATGAAATATAAATATGAAGACATGGAAATAGGTAAGTGGTGCTATATAAATGTATGTGCCTATTTTGGAGTAAGGCATTTAAATCAAAATATGATTGATGTATATAGAAAACAAATAATTTCAACTGTTATATTTTATGAATCAATGAAGAATATTTTAGAAAAAAATTTGCCCAAAAAGGTTTTTATGTTGAATGGTTTTTATAGTTTCCAAAAAGTTATTTATGCATTATCTGAGGTTTTTAAATTTAGAGTTGTGACATTTGAAATATTTGAGAGATTTTTTTCATTAATTTGGAATGTAAAGTATCCTGCGATTTCTTTGAGATGGGATGAAATATGGGAAGAATTTAAGCTAAGAGGTGTTATTAATAAAGAAGAGGTTGATGAGTATATGTACAGGCGAATGGATATTAATGCTAAGGATGGGCTTCCATATAATTATATGAATTATGAGAAATTTGATTTTGTAGAATTTGTTGCTTTGTTTACAAACATTGCTTGGGATTCAGCTGTCTTTTACCAAGATGATATTTTTGAGGACTATTTTGTCTGGTTAGAAGAGGTGATAAAATTTTGGGAAAAGGATGTTAAGAATGTTAATTTAGTGATAAGGATACACCCTGCTGAGGAAAAATTAGGTGTATTTACAACCAACGAAAAAGTAGAAGACTATTTAAGAGAAAAATTCCCCAAGCTGCCAGGGAATATAAAAATTGTAAGACCTTTGGACAAAATAAATTCATATGAATTGATTAAAAAATGTAAATTTGCTCTCACATATTCAAGCTCTATTGGTATGGAAGTAGCATTTTTAGGTAAACCCTGTGTAGTAGCTTCAAATGTCCATTATGCTGATAAGGGTTTTGTGATTAAACCACAAAGTAAGAAAGAGTATTTTGAAATTTTAAGAAAATTGCTTTCTAATGAAATTAACTATTCTCCAGACAAAGAAAAACTTTATCAATATCTTTACTTCTTTTATATTGATAGAATCCG
>Ga0078972_1008653_pt1 | contig 20999 bp, 20 predicted proteins | sample YelNatPaOPGAMG01_FD_67568 | JGI IMG/M metagenome (GOLD analysis project Ga0078972, IMG submission 67568) | Hot spring thermophilic microbial communities from Obsidian Pool, Yellowstone National Park, USA - OP-RAMG-01 (SPADES assembly) (version 2) | ecosystem: Environmental > Aquatic > Thermal...
TACAACTTAACTTAATTCCCCCATCCTTAGACGTGATCTCTTAAGCCGCCGTAAAGCCAAAGAGCTAGGTCTATTAACCTACGACGCTTGCTACGTATTGGTCGTCGAAGCGTTGGCTGCAAACCTAATAACAGCCGATGAAGAGCTTTACGAAAAATGCAGGGAAAACAAATTAACATTCCTCCTCAAGGACCTTGACGAAAAATGGAGGATTCCGTAACGATGCTTGAAGGCCGGACCCACTTCACCCGTGAGTTCGCAACTTTATCTTACTCTGATGGATTAGCGGTTTTCGTGGTGGTTGTCTGGGATTGAATACGTTAAATCCCTTTTCTTTTTAAAGCTCCTCCAATAGAATTCTCTTGGCTTCCTTCAAGGTATCGAAATCAGGATCATCGCTTATGATTTCCTTGATGCCGTTTTTTATGGCACAGGCTGAGTGGATAGCATCCTTAGGTTTCAATTTGTATTCCTTCACCAGTCTCTGCGCTTCTTTAACTACTTTCTCATCTACGCTTAATAGTTTTAGATCGTGGAATCTTAGAAATTTTCCCCCTCGTCGGCCGATACCTCCAAATTTAAGAGCAAACAGACCAAACAGGCTCCCTAGGTTAACGTGGAAGTGGTAGCCTCGACGAAACCCTTGCTATTTTTAGCAGAATGTTCTTCGATAGAAGCACTTTCCTTTCAGTTTTTTCATCAGCGATCACTAGGTAAATAAATACATTTGAATCAATGTACCTCATACTCTTTCTCCAAAACTTTCTCAAGGGTTTTTACATCCATTTTATCAAGCTTCCCTGGAACATTCACAAATTCCTCCACAAATTTTTCAGGGCTCTCTCCAGGCTTAATTATTAACTCCCTACCTCTTACCTCAAGAATTACTTCGGATCCAGGTTTTAAGCCGAGGTAGTTTCTTACATCTTTCGGTATAACGATTTGACCTTTCTCCCCTAAGCTTCTCCTCCTATATTTCGTACTTCCAAGTTTATTTTATTTGAATTAAAATTTGACGTTCCTACTTATCAATTCAAAATTGTTTATGAGAGCCTCCCTTTCGGCTTCTTCTATCCACCCATAGCCTATCGCTTCCCCTCCATTTCTTCCATTGAAAGCAAGCTGGGAAGACGATGTAACCTTAACTTAAGGCTTAGGGGAGCCCCCCACTCTATAAGCCATGAGTAAGCTCATAATAGAGAACAGGCCTCTTGATGGGGCGCGAGCTACGTCCTCTACTCCCACCCACACATTTTAGGGCTGAGCGTAAGGAGAAGGCTCCGTTAAGGATAGTTTAATTGTTAGTTTTAAGATTATATTTTCAAGGTAAACGTGTTCAGGTGGGAGTTGGGTTGAAGGAGGCTATGTTTTATCACAGGCTTGAGGGAGGCGATGTGAAATGTGATTTATGTAATCATCGTTGCATTGTGAGGAATAACGGGAAGGGCGTATGCCATGTTAGGGAGAATAGGAACGGCGTCTTATACACCCTTGTATACGGTAAATTGATTTCTAGGGCTGTGGACCCCGTTGAGAAGAAGCCGTTGTTCCATTTTTATCCCGGCTCATCCGCCTACTCGATCGCCACAGTCGGCTGTAACTTCAGATGTTTAAACTGTCAGAACTATGAGATTTCTCAGATGCCTAGGGAGACGGGGAGGATTGTTGGCGAGGATGTGACCCCGGAATCGGTGGTTGAGGATGCGAAGCTTTACCGCTGTAAGAGCATAGCGTACACGTATACCGAGCCCACCGTGTTCTACGAGTTCGCGTACGACGTAGCCCGTTTGGCCTCTAAGGAGGGGGTTAAAAACGTGTTCGTTACGAACGGCTACATCACGGAGGAGGCCTTAAAGGAGATAAGACCATACTTGGACGCCGCGAACATAGACCTTAAAGGGTTCTCAGATGAATTCTACCGTAAGAACTGCGGAGCCCGATTAGACCTAGTTTTAGACACGATCAGATCCTATAAGAAGATGGGGATATGGATCGAGCTAACTACGCTTCTCATACCAACCCTGAACGACGATGAAGCACAGTTGAAGGCGATCGCCGACTTCATCGTAAACTTGGACCCTGGAATCCCATGGCATGTCTCCCGGTTTTATCCCATGTACAAGCTGATGGATTTACCTGAGACGCCGATGAAAAGCTTGGAGGCGGCTAGGCGGATTGGAATCCAAGCCGGGTTAAGATACGTTTATCAGGGAAACGTTCCAGGCTCAGAGGGAGAAAACACCTATTGCCATCGATGCGGAGAGCTTCTAATCCACCGATACGGATACCGCATATTAGAGTATAAAATCAAGAATGGACAATGCCCTCGATGCGGGGTCAAAATCGATGGCGTGTGGATGTAAACCCTACAGGGACTCAAGGATTAAGGTTATGCGATGGTATGATGCCATAGCCGAGGGTTACGATGAACTCTACGGCGAAGAACAGAAGGCCAAGTTTAATCTAACCGATGTGAAGAGAAACGGAGCCATATTGGACTGCGGATGTGGAACAGGCCTCCTGCTGGCCATTTTACCCCATGAACCCATGACCGTTGGCCTAGACCTCTCGGAGAAAATGCTCCGAAAAGCGAAGAGAAAGCTGGGAGGTAAGGTGCATCTCGTCCAAGGAGACGCTCTAACACCTCCATTCAGGTCCTCGGTCTTCGACACCGTATACTCGTTCACCGTTATGGACCGCGAGCAAGGTGAAGCCCTCGTTAAGGTGGTCACCGACCTACTAAAAGAGGATGGAGTGGCGGTTATATCGGCTTCGAAGAAAAGTTTTAACCCCAAAATCCTCAGGGGGCTCGCTGAGGCTTCAGGTTTAAAGCCCCTCGAGGTAGTGGACGTTGAGGGAGTGAAGGATTACGTGGCTGTATGCTTTAAGAGGAGTGAGTTGAAATCTCCTCTAGAATCCTACCCTTCGTCTCCATGCCCCAAACCCCAACCACAAGGGCGTTGACTAAATGCGCCGCCGCAAACACGACGAAGGCCATGGGCAACCCCCAGATAGACCAAATGTAACCGGTTAAAGCGGGGGCGGCGACGCCCGCCAGCCTTCCAACGCTGGCCGCTGAACCCGTTCCCGTACCCCTTATCCCAGTGGGGTAAAGCTCCGGAGTATACGTGTACAGGGCTGCCCAAGCCCCTAGGTTGAAGAAGGAAACCACGCCACTCCAGATCAAGATCGCTTGAAGCCCATGGGACATGGAGAACATGTAGCTGCCAATTCCAGCGACGGCCAGGTAAATCGCCAGCACGGGTTTCCTACCAAGGCTGTCCAAGAGGAAGGTGGCTGAGTAATAGCCGGGAACCTGAAGCAACGTCACGATTAAAACCCAGTATAATGGCCCAATCACTTCCCTGGCTTTGGTAACCTCCACGTATATGGTGGGAAGCCATTGGAATATTCCGTGATAAGTGTAGACGAGCACGGCCCAGGTGAGCCATAGGATCACGGTTCTAGGCCTGAAACCTCTAGACCAAAGTCTCCTCAACGACTCCCCGAAGGAGTATTTCTCCGCTGTTTCTTCCCTTGTTGAGGTTGGATGGGTTTTAAAGGACTCGTCGACGAGGCCGTGCTTCTGAAGAAGCTGTACAGCGTCCTCCATTAAACCCTTCGACTCGAGGTATCGGATGGACTCGGGCATCAGGATGGCGATGAAAGGTATTAGGATTAAAGGTATGAAGGCGGTGAGGAACGCGGCTCTCCAACCATGGATGGGGATGATGAGGAAAGGAAAGATTATCGATAGCAGCGCCCCGTATACCCATGAGGTCTCCACTAAGCCTGTAAACCTGCCCCTCTTGGAGGCGGGTATATACTCGGAAATATAGACGGCGGGCTGAGGCAACACGCCCCCTAACCCTACTCCGGCGAGGAACCTTAAAATGGACATCGTAGGCACATCCCAAGCGGTTGAGCATAAGCCGGTGAAAACCCCTGACAACGCCACTGTGATGATCAGCGTCTTCCTTCGGCCTATGAGGTCGGCGGTCGCCCCGAAGCCTAAGGCGCCTATGAACATACCCACATAGCCGACGCTAAGCAATACCCCTTTCGTAACCTGGTCTAAACCCCACTCCGCGGATATGGAGGGTAAGGTGACGCCTATTATCATCACGTTCATGGCGGCTAACGCGTAGATTAAACTGCACAACGCGAGCAGAATGTAGTGGAATTTTGAAACTGGGGCTTTCTCCAACGCCTCGATTAAAGACTTCTTCAATTAACTCACCTTAAGTTAAAACGGGTTAAAGCATAACAGACAGAAGGGGTTTAAAAAACTTTCCTAAGGTGAATCATGTCCTTTAAACGTTCAACACAGCTCGCTAAGGCGTCGACTCCCCCAAACCCTCCGGCTTTAGTGATGAAAGGCATCCCATTTAACCTCCCGCCTATACCCGTTAAAATTGGAATGCCGGGGTAAGCTTCACCAGCGACTTTAAAACCCCTCAACCCAGCCTCAACCATGAATCCTTTGGCCGTGTCGCCGCCCACCAAGATGACGGCATCAACCTCGGAGGCCAACTCAACGCCAGCCTCAACCACCTGAGATGTGAGCAGGCGAATCAACCTGGAGCTGGCTTGAACATCCCCCATGGATTTCGCTGAGGCTAACACCGCCAGCCTAGACGACGATAACCCTTCACGGCATTTCCTGAGAAGGTGACCCACGTCCTGTGAATCAGGGCGAGGAACCGCGGCCTCCACCCCATAAACCTTCTCAAGCCACGAGATCTGACCTAGGGTTTGAGGGTTAACGCTGCCTGAAACCACTAGGATCCTTGAACGCTCTCCCGTTAGATAGGAAGCGTAGGCGTCGGCTAAACCAGCTGACCCGCACAGCAACCCGTTAAAATCCACGCTTGACTCCACAATGATCTTCAGGTCCAGGTTTGACTCAGCATCGACGACGGCGACATCGAACCCCTCTTTGATCAGCCTTCTAAGATGCTTTGACATGACTGCAACCCCCTTCCTCACGACGCTTAACCCCACTTGAGCGATGCGTCTAGAAGTTTTACGTTTTAACACGTATGGAACACCTCGCTTCAAGGCCCGGTTTAAACCTGGGCTTCTAAAAGAGTTGTTGACGTGGACTACGCCTCCGACTAGGGTTCTACCCTCTGTCGGATACGCGGGAGAGAATATGGCGATGGCGGGGTTTACAACCTTCATCACAGCGTCCAGCTCCACCGCGAAGTTGCCTCGAAGGGTTGAATCCACCTTCTTGTACAGGCGGTTAAACCCCATGGAGGTTAACCTCGAAGCGGCTTCCAAAACCGCTTCATAAGCTTCATCCGTGTTCTTCAACCTGGTTTCCGTGCTCACAGCCACGATGTCATGTTCAGCCAATTCGGAGGAAAGATCCCGTATCAAAGACACGACGGCGGTTAACCCTTTTCGAGCGAATTGAGCCGCTGAGTCAGAGGCTCCTGTCAAGTCGTCTGCGACGATGCCTACTTTAAACGGATGCCGCTGATTCTTCCTGAACCCTTCCTTCATGGAGCGTTAACAACCCATTTAAATCATAGGATAAGTCACGTTTAATAGGTTTAAACGATTTCAACTTCAATCAGGGTTGATGGTGGTGAAGTATCGAGAGCTGGCGTTGAGGGTTATAACGCTTCTTTTAGGGCTTTCCCTCCTACAGTTCATCGTACCGTTCACCCTCACCTCCATAATGGTAATTAACTTAGAGGCTTTAGGGGTCCTCATCTTCGGTTTAGGAGTGCTCTTCATCTACTACGCGTTGAGGAAGGGAAACCCCCTACCTCGCTTGGCAGCCTCCCTCACACTCATCGCCGTGCTGTTAGCGTTTCTCCAACTCTTCATATACAGCGGCGTCTTAGGAGCCTCCTACGGGATCATCTGGGGAATCAACCTATGGGTTTTCCTGTTTTCAGCCGCCTTAGGAACCGTAGTTCTCTTGGCTTACGGTGTGAAGGTAATGTTGGAAAAACCGTTTAAAAGCCTAAACGTTAAGGCGTACACCCCGCTGACCGCGTTGCTCCTCATCTCGTTAGCCATAAACGTGGCGGTGAACGTGTCCTATCGAAACTGGCTTGACGGGAAAATTGATCGATACCAACCTGACTCGCCGCGTTTAATGATGTTCGGCGTCCACGTAGCCGATTTAGGGGTGAACACCTTAACCCTACCCAATGACGCGAATTACCACACCATCTCCACAGAGGTTCTTAAGGCGGCTGGCGAAGCCGGCGCCAAGGTGGCCGTTGTAAGTTTATTCTACGACGCGTGGATGGAAGGTGACAGCCAAGTAATCGGTGAAAGCGAAAAAATAGTAGAGTTGGTTGAAGCCTCCGGGCTCAGGCTTTTCACAGTCGATCAAGGCGCCCGATACACGTTACAGGATAAAAACCTAAGTTTCAACGAGTTCGCGGCGATTCATCGAAACTATACAAGGTTCTTCGCCGAGCGTTTCAAGCCTGAATACTACTCGGTGATTTCGGAGCCGGACACATATCATTATACTGGAGCCGTTCATGAAGCTTTCAATTTAACCGCATGGATTGAGGAGACGAAGGCTTCGGCGAGGTTGGTGAAAGAGGTAAGTCCAGGAACCAAGGTAGGTGTTTCCATTTACTACAATGAAAACGAGTTGAAATTTTACCGGGAGGCGGTTAAACTGGGGGAGCTGGACTTCATAGGGTTGAACATATACTCATACGGCAGCTCCGCCCTCCACCTATTCAACGCTGATGCGTTGGAGATGTTTCAACAGGTTATTGATCAAGATCCTCCGGGAAATCATGGAAAGGCGCTTTGGATAACGGAAACATGGAACGGGGTTGGGGGAAGCCTGTTTCAAAGTTGGAAGGAGGATTCAGATGTTAAATGGATTCAAGCTACGGCTTACTTCGCTGAATCCAACGGCATGGAAGGATACGCCATAAACTACGGATACCATTTGATCAGCTACCGGGGACCGTGGATGGGGGGTGAAGTCAACCTATACAGTAGAACCAAGGTCTTCTACGCTTTAAAAGCCTTAACAGAGGAAACGTGGAAACGCTGATCCTAAAGTTAATATTTCCCATTCCGAAGTAGCCTAAACGCGTTCAATGGGCTTTAAACGCCTTCAAGGAAGGTTTAAAGATGGAGATGCGGCAGCTAATACATAACGGTGTGCTGGTGCCTGAGCGGTACAAACCTGTAGGACTCCACATCACCGTTAGGGGCCGTCGAATCCTGTTAAACAGGGATCAGGAAGAGATGGCGGTCGCCTGGGCGAAGAAGCAGGGAACCGAATACGTGAACGATAAGGTGTTCGTTAGAAATTTCCTAACAGACTTCAGCCAAGCCCTAGGCGTAACCCCCCCACTAACGTTGTCTGAAATAGACTTCACCGAGGTCATCAAACACGTTGAGATGGAAAAACAGAGAAAGCTGGAGATGAGCAGGGAGGAAAAGAAGAAGCTAGCTGAGGAGAGAAAAAGGTTGAGGGAGGAGTTAAGGGAAAAGTATGGATACGCCATCGTAGACGGGATTAGAGTTGAAGTCTCCAACTACGTGGTGGAACCCCCTGGAATCTTCATGGGAAGGGGAAAACATCCCCTCAGGGGAAGGTGGAAGCCCCCTGTCTCCGAGGAGGACATAACGTTAAACCTCAGCCCCGACGCCCCTAAGCCTCCGGGAAAATGGAGGGAAATCGTTTGGAAACCGGACAACATGTGGATAGCCAAGTGGGACGACAAGCTCAGAGGGGTTGAAAAATACGTTTGGCTAGCCGACTCCTCCCATCTAAAGCAGAGGAAGGAGATTGAAAAATTCAACTTAGCCGCTAAGCTTGAGAAGGAGATTGGAAGGCTTCGCAGCCACATAGTCGCCAACTTGAGAAGCCCCGACCCTAAGAGAAGGCGCGTAGCCACCGTATGCTACCTTATAGACGCGTTGAAGATGAGGGTCGGCGACGAGAAGGATAAAGATGAAGCTGACACCGTTGGGGCCACAACCCTCAAACCCCGCCACGTAAAGATTGAAGGCAACAGGGTGAGGTTTAACTTCCTGGGAAAGGACTACGTGAGATGGGAGAAGGAGGTGACGATGCCAGATCAGGTCATCGCTAATCTGAAGGAATGCATCGCCAACGCTAAATCCAGTCTCTTCCCCGGTGTTCGATCCGACATCGTCAGCGCCTTTCTCTCCGAGGTTTCCCCAGGATTGACGGCTAAGGTTTTCAGAACCTACCACGCCACAACCGTTGTGAAAGAATACTTAAACAAAGCACCTGTAACCGTTGATCAACCAGAATACTATAAGAGGCATGTAGCCACCATGGCTAACCTGCAGGCGGCTGTAGAGTGCAATCATAAAAAGAAGATTCCGAAGAACTGGAGGGAATCGTTGAAAAAAAGGGAGGAAAGGCTTAAGGAGTTGAAGAAACGCTGGAAAGCCAAGAAGAGCGTGAAAACATTGGAGGCGGTAAGGAAGCTTCAGCTCAAAATAGAGGAGATGAAAGCTACTAGAGACTATAACCTGAGAACGTCGCTTAAAAGCTACATAGACCCCCGAGCCTATTATGAATGGGGTAGGAAGGTAGGCTACGACTGGAAGCTATACTACCCCAAAGCGTTGCAGAAAAAATTCTCTTGGGTAGAAGGGGGAAACGCGGAGAAGACCATGTAAAACTGTTAATGGAACGTGCTATCGGAATGCCGGTGAAGGCGATCGCCTTCGACCTCATAGGAACCGTCGTGCATGTGAAACCCAACCGAGAAGCCATGTTGAAAAGCCTCGTCGAAGCCCTGAAAGCCTCCGGCATAAGGATAGGAACGGAGGAGTTTTACGACACTTACAGGCGCGTAAATCAAAGGTACATGGAGCTTAGGGTGAACTCGCTCAGGGAGTTCAGCAACCCCCTCATCGTGGCGGAAACCCTAGACGAGCTGGGTCATCCCGTAAAGCCGGAGGACCTTACAGTTGTCGAAGCCGTCAAAGAATACTTTAAACCCTACATAGAATCCGTCTACACCACACCGGGAACTAGGAAGGTTCTCACAGGGCTGAAAAACAAGTATAGGCTGGGAATCATAACGAACTTCACCTTTCCATGGACCGTTAATGAATGCCTTAAAAAAACCCGTTTAAACAACATTTTTAACCCCATCGTAACCTCAGCGGATGTGGGATGGCGTAAACCACATCCTCTCATCTTCAAAACCTTCGCCCAAGCCGTTGGGCTCGCCGAGGAAAACATTGTGTTCGTAGGCGATGACTTGAAAAGGGACATCTATGGGGCGGTTAAGGTCGGCATGAAAACCATCCTCCTATGCTCAGGGCTGACCGAAACCGAAGACGCGTTCTACGAGCAGAAAATAGATGAAGAAGTAACCGCTCAAATGGAGATTAAATCCCTAAAAGAGTTGGAGTACGCCTTAAAAATATTTGATCCCTAAACCGTTTAAGGGTTTGGACTTCTAAAGAAGAGGCTTCAACCCAAAGGTTAGTCTCTTCTATATTTTTCCACCACTTTCCCTAAGGCGTTGAGCATTTCGTCAATGTCATGCATCTCAACATAGCCCATGTTGCCTATTCTGAACGTGGTGTTTTTAACGGATCCATATCCCTTCGCGAGCTCGAAGCCTTTTCTACGCATTTCCTCGTACACTTCTGGCCCGCTGGGGTTGGCTGGCGCGTTGACGCATGTTACCGTTGGGCTTTCAAACCCTTTCCTCGGAAACAGCGTGAAACCCAGCTTTTCCACGCCCTCCCTGATCCTAAGGCTCCTCCTCATGTAAAGCTGAAAATAGTTTTCTTTCCCGTCTTTTTCAATCATGCTTAAGATTCTTCTCAAAGCGTAGATTTGAGGGATGACCGGCGTCATCGGCGTACTCCACTCCTTCTCCTGATATTTCTCGAAAAGCTTGAAGTCAAAGTACCATCCCTTATTCTTCGCGTTGGCTGAACGTTTTAACGCCTCCTGGCTGACGCTGCCTATGGCTAGGCCTGGGGGTAGGCCGAAGCATTTCTGGGAGCTGGCGAAGCAAACGTCTATCCCCCATTCGTCCACTTTTAACTCTACTCCCCCCATGGCGCTGACCGCGTCCACAAACAGCAGTTTGCCATGACTCTTCACCACTCCCGCCAAATCTCTTAGAGGGTTAAGCAATCCCACACTCGTCTCATTATACGTGATTGAAACCGCCTCCACATCCGGATGCTTTCTCAACTCTTCGTCAAGTAGGTCGGGTAGCACGGGTTCCCCTAGCTTTGTTTGAAGGCGCTCCACCATTCTACCGTTGGATTCGCCGACAGATACGTATCGCTCACCGAATGCGCCGTTAACGCAGCAAAGCATCTTTTTCTCAACGCAGTTTCTAACGGAAGCTTCCATCACCCCTGTCCCTGAGCTGGGAAACAAGAAGACCGGGTTAACGGTTTCCAGGAAGCGTTGAAGCATCTCCACAGTCTCCTTGTGCAGCCTCCGATATTCTTCGCTTCTATGACTCAGCATCTGTCGACCCATTTCTTCCAAGACCTCAGGGTAGCAGGCCACAGGGCCAACGGTAAAAAGCTTCATAACATCTTCAACCTCTAACCTGCATAAATCCCCACCGCTTGGAGAATTTAAGATTTAGCGAAAACAAACTTCAACATGGTAACGGAGCCAATTGGGCCTACACATTCAGCATCACCTTATCGGTCGTTTAAGGGTAAGATTGGGTAAGAGGGGGGAATATGGCTCGGTTGACGCGTGAAGAGGATCCACCTTGTCGCGGGGTTGGCTAAAGCGTCAACGTTTTAACGTTTTAGCGCACGAGAAACGGGTGTTTGAAGATGGATGGAAAAGGGCTTCTAAGGGTTCGGTGGTGGAGGGTGGAAAGTGTTTGGGCTTCCTTTCAAGGATTAAGGTTAAGGGTGGGGTCGTTAAGCAACATTTCAGCAACCCATCGAGCCACCTTTCCGGTTACGCTGGGGCATTTATCTCTATGGCCGCCCGCTTCTTCGAATTTCCTGTAGTCTTCTTTATCCCATAGATTGTAGGATCTGCCGAAAAGCTTTTCCTGAACCTCCCGGCATGTGCAGCCTCCAAACTCCTCCGTAAACTTATCGTAGAGGATCTTACTCATCTTGTAGGACTTGAGCACTCGCTTATCGAAGTTTTCCCTATCTCTCCCATAGAAGTGGCTTAAAACGATTGAGCCCCCGGTGAGGGCCCCGCATGTTCCACATCCGCTTAAGCCCAGTCCTCCAGCTAAACCGTGAGAGGCTTTAAACAACTCGTCGAGGTTCAGGGAGAATGCTTCGCTAATCGCCGCGATTACGCATTGGGGACAACAACCATACTTGCTTTCATATTCGAACGCGAGCTGATACACTTTTTCTAGAATTTCATGACTTCCCATATCGCACACACACCTTTTCTTAAAAGCCGTTAAACCATAAAAAACTTTACTGTCGTTTACCACCCTGAGAGTTGAGAAATAAGTTCACATATAAAGTAAGGGTCAAAAAATGGGTTGAACAGAGCATTTTAACTTAAACGTCGGTTGATAAGCGAATTTGTGGCGAACACCTTAAAACGTGAAGTCTGGCTTTAAGGCTCGTATAAACTAAATGGAGGAGCGCCTAGACCCCCTCATGGTTATGATGGAAACCGCCGCTAGGAGTCCGAGAAGAATCGACATATTTGAGTAACCGGGTATGACGATTATCACGCTCTGCTCCTCCGTGCTAGTCGCGCTTTGAAACGCTTCAGGTGAAAAGTAAGCTACAGCGTTTCGATTCGAGTTCATTAAAATTGAAACGCGGGAATCGTTGGTTCTTCCAACTCCGTAGTTGTCCCATTCAACCCATGTTAAGCCAGGTTCAAAATATATAACGGTTAAATTGGCGACGGTTCCTCCGTCAATCTCTACGATGAACGGTGTTTCTTTAACCTCCACCCTCTTAACACCGTTAAGACTGCGCTCCACTAAAACGAAGACGCTCAGCTCATGGGGTGGCTCCGATGGATATTGAAACTCCTCCGTATGAGCGTGAACCATGAGAGTAAAACGTCCAGGCGTAATGGATGGCGATGTAATGTACGGCGGGGTTTCAGTCCACAAGGTTTCCGTTGTGAAGGTGGTAGAGGAGGATTCCAATGTTCGAGTCTCAATTTGAGAAGTGAACGTGTTTTCAGTGGTTTGGGTTAACGTTTGAATGGATGTTGTAGGGGACTGCGTTTCAGTCGTGGTCACGGTTTGAGTCGTGATGGATGGAGGTTGCGTCGAAAATTGAACATAGCTAGGGGTTTCAGCGGAGTCTACATACAGATTCGCTGAGGAAGCGTTCAACTGAAAAGCTAAACATTCACCTTCAAGTACTGTAAAAGCTGGGGTTTCGTCAATCGTGAAAACATGTTGCTTGAGGGATGTTTGATTCAAGGGGAATGTCGCGATATTTATGTGATTATATCCCGTGAAGCCGTTAAAGATGCCAAGGCTGATCATGCAGGTTGTGGATTCGTTGGATTCAAGCCATAGGATTAGGCTCCACCATCCCGCGCCAAAGGTTAGTTCGCTGGGTTGGAAATCCGTCCTCCATATGAAGTTGTTTGGATGAGCGACTTTAACTGGGTCGGTGGAGGAGGGAGGGCCAGGTTTTAGCAAGTACTGAGTGAATGGCCAGTCGCCTCGCTGACTCGATAAGTAGTACCGCGTTTCCTGCGCCTCGCTTAAAGCTTTCTCAAGAATGGGAAACATGACCATAACTGAAATTAATGTTATATGTAATGTTAATTTGATCAGCTTAACATGTTGGCTTAACCTTTTAACCTTAAGAAACACCGCTGATAGATGAAGGTTCAAAGTATTTCCCCCTCTGTCTGACGATTCGCTTTCTCAGCATAGCTATGGTTGTAAGTCCTACCAGGAGGCCGATGAGTATTGAGGCTAAGGGAAAGGGGACGGGGGTTAAATAGCTTATCTCGTAGGTTTCTTCGTTAAACCTTAGGTCTAAAGCGTCCGGTGGAGCGTTTACGAGGATTTTAAATGGGCCGGTGAACCCTACCTCCCTGGGGAACGTGGATGATTCGAATATGAATAAGTTCCCTTCACGTCTCCAGCTCCAACCATCGTCTTTAAGGGGTTTAAGGTTTATCGTCTGTCTATGGCCTTTAATTTCCACTACATCTTGGAGGTTAAGGTTAACCTTCATCACCTCAACGCTATGGTCGATGTTAACTTTCATGGAAGGTTTAAACACGGTCCATCCAAGGTAGGATTTTAACAGGCCCGCTATGAAGTCCTTGTACCCTTCCTCCCCCAGTGAGCCGTAGAGGACGCTCTGCCCGTTGAAGTCATCCTCGGTAAAGACGAGTTCACAGTTGGCCCCTGAACCTGAAACCTTCACGTTCATCGTCCACTCGGCTAGCACAGGCCTTACGTGGACGAAGGATACGGCGACTAGAATCAGAGTCAACGATGTAAGAACCCATGGTAAATGTTTCAAATATATGGCCTCCAACATGTTGATTCGGTAAGCTTGGGAATGGGACTTGGTGGGGAATGAAGGTTCCTTTGTTTCATAAAATCCATCAACACACCCTAATCCTCTTTCGCCTTTTCTAAATAATAAATTCTTACCTTCTGGAGCGTTTAGCTTAATGGAGTCTTGAGGCCTGGGATCCTTCGCAAAGCGTGAAGCAGTGGGGCGCCGACTAGAAAGGAGATTACGACGACCAACGCATCTTCTACGTAGGAGTCGATGGCTCCGGCTACGAAAATGGAGTAAACTGCCTCAGGGGGCCAGCCGAAAAACGCGTATAATCCCATCGGAACCAGCAAAAATATCCGTATAAGGGCGTCTGTGGCTGAGCTAATAAAAGATATGAGGAGGAGGGGTATTGGAAGGCGTTTAACCTTTCCCCCCTCTTTAAATAGGGTTTTACCCATCTTAGCCGCCGGATATAGTAGCAGGAAGGCCAACAGTACGTCAAGAACCGTCCAGAGGGGAAGCCATCTTCCTAAAGGATGGGCGAAATAGGCGGCTAGCGTTAAACTGTAAATCGCCATCACAGGCTTCCAACGTCCCTTAACCAGAAATCCGCAGGCTAGAACCCCCATGGGCTCAGCGATCACTCCAAACATCCACACGTCTATGGGCTTAACAGCTCTAGCCGCGATGCTGCCTATGAGGGCGGCGGAGAAACCGGCCCAAGGCCCTAAAACAGCTCCTTCAATGGGCTCCAAGTATATGGCCCAGTTCCGCCACAAACCAAAGGACATAAAATACAATATCGCATGTAACGCCGCGAACACTCCGATAAAAGCCACGTTCCTTGAAGAGAGCAGCCTCATGACCCTGCTCAAGCCCTCTATAACGATCAATTATATAAGGCTTAATATAAGGCTTACAGCGAGCCGTGTTGAATAACCCATTAATAGGTGGAAGATGATGATTTTAACTCACTTAAATCTTCCGCATGTTTAAGTCACATCGAGGACATATCTTTCATATCTAGCGAAGTCGTATGTGATCTTCACGTCCGATTTTAAGATCCTCAGGTTTGATGCAACCGAGTGAAACTTTGTCTTCAACATTTTCTGCAATTGAGGTAAAAACCTCACATGTTCTGTAGGTGTTAAAGCTCTTTCTAAACGGTGTGCGTGTCGTTTATAAAACCATTTTTTAACGATCTCGGTTAAGGCTAGATAGGCGGTGATTAGCGCTGTTAAGACTAAGAAAAATGTAAGCGGGGGCTTCACAAAATGGAATAACCTGCCTACTGGTGTGAATGGTAATATTAAAGCGATACTAACGATGGCTATGTTGCTTAAAACCAAAAGTTTGCTTGGTTTGCTTTTGTAGAAAGGTGTTTTCACGGTTCTTATGGCGAATATTACCAGTGTTTGGGTACATAAAGACTCTAGGAACCATGCTGTTTGGAACAGAGATTCAGTTGCTTTGAAAACCATCAGCATTATGAAGAATGTTAGGAAGTCGAAAATGGAGCTTATTGGTCCGAGGGTTATCATGAATCGCTTTATGAAGGAAATATCCCATCTCTTAGGTTTTTCAATGTAATCTTGATCTACATTATCGGTGGTTATGCTGGATTGAGAGAACTCGTAAAGTAAGTTGTTTAATAGTATTTGTATTGGAAGCATTGGTAGGAATGGTAAGAAAAGGGATGCCCCGGCAACGCTGAACATGTTGCCGAAGTTTGAGCTAACACCCATCATAATGTATTTCATGGTGTTGCCGAAGGTTTTCCGCCCTTCTAAAACGCCTTCATTCAATACTTTCAAGCTTTTTTGCAACAGTATTATGTCCGCTGACTCCTTCGCAACGTCCACGGCGTTGTCCACCGATATCCCGATATCCGCGGTTTTCATGGAAGGCGCATCGTTGATTCCGTCTCCTAAAAAGCCAACCACATGGCCATTTTTCTTCAGCGCGGTGATGATTCTGTCTTTTTGGGTTGGCGTTACTCTTACGAAAACGTTTGCTTCCTCAACCATTCTTTGAAGGACTTCATCGTCCATTTGAGCGATTTCGCTTCCTGAAACGATGCCTTTAACTTCGAAATCCAAGTGTTCACACGTCTTTTTCGTAACTAATTCATTGTCGCCGGTGAGGATTTTCAGCTCCACTCCAGCCTTCCTTAAAAGCTGTAGGGATTCTCGAGCCGTCTCTTTAGGGGGATCTAGGAAAGCCACGAAACCTAGGAATACCATTCCGCTTTCATCGTTTACAGAGTAAACTGGTTTCTCCTCTCTAAGCTTCTTATATGAAACCGCTAGGACCCTGAATCCTTCAGCGCTTAAATCATAATATTTCTGCTCGATTTTCCCGCTTAATTCTTCTGTTAAATCAAGTATTATGTCTTTAAGTTCACAGTAAGAGCATATTTTAACGATTTCTTCAGGAGCCCCCTTAGCGATGAAGAACCGTTGTTTTTCATGTTCAACTACGACTGAAACTCGTTTTCTAACGAAATCGAATGGAACCTCATCTATTTTCTGGTAATCCTTTACATCGATATTCTCATATTCAAGTATGGCCTCGTCGAGTGGGCTTTTCAACCCTGTTTGAAAATAACTGTTTAAGAAAGAGTATAACAATACTTTGTCATCATTCTCCCCTTCCACATCCACATGTAGTATAAGCTTTATTTTGTTTTCCGTAAGCGTACCCGTCTTATCAGTGCAAAGAATGTCCATGCTTCCGAAGTTTTCAATAGAAGGCAAGTGTTTTACGATAACGCCGTTTTTAGACATTGCAAGAGCCCCCTTGGAAAGGTTTATGGAAAGAATCATGGGAAGTAGTTCAGGCGTCATGCCAACGGATAGGGCTACGGCGAAAAGAAGCGACTCTAACACGCCACGTCTAAAAAGCGCGTTTATGAAGAAAACGAACATGACGAGGAAAAAGGTGACTTGCAATATTAGAAAACTAAAGCCTCTAACCCCTCTTTCAAATTCTGTTTCAGGCTGTTTCTGGACAAGCCTTTTAGCGATTTTCCCGTATTCTGTGAGGCTTCCCGTTTTCAGAACAACGGCCATCGCCGTTCCGCTTACAATCGATGTGCCCATAAAAAGGCAGTTACCCCAAACATTGGTCGAGGCTTCAATCTTAGCTGGCGTGGGCGTTTTTTCCACTGGAAATGACTCTCCTGTTAACGCTGACTGATTTACGAATAGATCCTTCGCGGCGATAACTCTCGCGTCAGCGGGCACTATGTCTCCGGCGGAGAGATATACGATGTCACCTGGCACAATTTCGGAAATCTTCACCTCTCGCTTAGCGCCGTCTCTTAGAACTGTCGCGGTTGTGGTTACTTTCTCCTTCAACAGCTCCGCGGCTTTTTCCGCTTTGGATTCTTGATAGAAGTCAAGCAATACGCTGAGGAAAACGATGGAAAATATGATGGTGAAGTTTATGACTTCTCCGAGAAAACCTGCGATCAAACCTGCGATCAACAGTATGATTACTAGGGGGCTTCGGAAATGGAGTAGAAAATCAACGATGGCCATCCTCTTCTTTCTTTTCGCAAGCTCATTATAACCATATATTCTTAGACGCTCCTCCGCTTCTTCGGTAGAGAGACCTGCCATAGAAGTGTTTAAACGGGCGAAAAGGTCGTCTATCGGTAAGGTTAGAAGCTCTTCCATTCTTAACGGAGCCCAGCTTGCCGTCTCGTTGACTTTCAGTTTTCCAACGTTCCGCGTCTCCACCGCTTCCATCCTCCATTTCTGTTGAATCGCTCCTAAGCTGGCCCTTCATCAACGTTAGAACACCAATATTCTTAAAACTGTTTCTACAATTTCTCACATGGCAAACTTGGCCAACCGCCTTTAGCGCCACTGAGGAGTCGAGGGTAAATCCTATAATTGGTTTAGAGGATGTTGAAAAATCATAAGCCGGGTTAAACTTGTCGCTTCCTATGGAAACTGCTAGGATGAATCGACCATTGGTTTGAAGTGGCGCCGGGAGAGGGATTTGAACCCTCGTGACCCGAAGGGTCATCGGCTCTCCGCCTATGTTAGCAAGCCGACGCCATACCACTAGGCGATCCCGGCGTTTAAACCACTTCAATAACTTCGTAAACTTTTATTTAAGTTATAATTTAATTTTCCGGTGGAGTACCGTGAGTTGAGAAGCCAGCCTATTCGGGGACTATGCGCGAGCGGGTTTTTAAAAGGGAAGCATCTAAGCGTGGGAAGCTTGGTTTACCCGGTTGATGTCAGGTGGGTTTGCACGCGTTGTGGAGCGTGTTGTATGGATCAAACCGGCCATGAACGGAAGATTTGGATGTTAAGGCAGGAGGCTGAAGCTATCTCTAGGGTTACGGGCTTAAAGGTGGATGATTTTTCAGATCGAGTGAATGGCTCGAACCCCTACACTAGGGTTATGAAAAAGAGGCGCGGATCCTGCTTTTTCCTGAAGGATCTCAGGTGCTTAATATACTCGGAGAGACCCTTAACATGTCGGTTCTATCCTTTCAGCTTAACAGAGAAGGACGGGGTCGTTCTGTTCAAGTTGACCGATGAACCATGTCCTGGGTTGGGGTTGGGGAAACCTTTGAAGAAAGAGTTCTTCCTTAACCTATTAGGCCTCGCATCCACCCGTCTCCTAGGGGAATGTTAACGTCTGGGCTTCTCCTTCTTTCCGGTTAACAGGGCTTGAAGCGAAACGCCGTTCACCTTAAAGACTCTGTATCGGACCCCTGGGAGATCTCCGTAGGCCTTCCCCTCAGGTCCACCTATGCCTTCGATGTGGACCTCGTCATGCTCATCCACGATGTTTAACGAGCCGTCTCCCGGCAGGAACGCTGTGACCACCTTCCCGTTTCGGATGAGTTGAGCCCTAACGCACTTTCTGATGGCGCTGTTCGGCTGCCTGCACTCGATACCAACTTTTTCAAGGACGATGCCCCTCGCCTGCGGAGATCCCTCCAATGGGTCAACCTTATAGTCTAAGCCGAGAACCCTCCTCTTATAGGGAGTATACTTCCACCTTAACTTCTTCCTGCTTTTCCGCAGGCTTCTAGCCGCGTGTAAACCCCTAGTCTTCTTCGCCATAACGATCACTGAATGGCCTTCATCAATCAACTAGATCCCCTATATTTATTTTTCCCAGCTATGAAGCCCATCCAGAAATCATTACACCCGTCGCGTAAGTTAAAGCGAAATATTATGGCGGGAAGCTGGATGCAAAACATCCTAAAGCTCATATAATTGGCGATGTGTTAATTCAAAATTCAAAATTTCGTGGGGTGGATGGGGTGAAAACGCGGTTTGACGTTGTCGTGATCGGGTCAGGCCCGGCGGGATCTTCAGCGGCGTGGGAGGCTGCCGTTAACGGGGTTGAAACACTTCTTCTTGAAGAGCATGAGCGGGTGGGGATTCCTCCACATTGCGCCGGGATACTTTATGACCCCGACTTCCAGAAGCTGAACTTTCAATTACCTGAGAATGTTATTCAAACCCGTGTGAAGGCGGCGAGAATCCATGTTTCTGACGCCGCTACCTTAGAGTGGAGGGCTCCATTTACGATCGTTGATAGGCCGAGGCTGGACCAATACCTCGCCGATATGGCGGTGAAATCTGGCGTTGAGCTTTGGACCAACACTTATGCGAGAAGAGTTGAAAGATGTAATGGAAAGGTGTACGTTGAAGCGTTACAGCGTAAATCGGTGAAAAAGATTGAGGCGTTGGGTGTGGTGGCCGCTGATGGATATAAAAGCCAGATTCGGAGGAGCCTCGGCCTACCAACTAAATTGGAGCTAGCCTCCTGTCTCCAATATGAGGTGGACCCCTCACCGCTTGAAGACGATGACGTGATGGAAATTTACATAGGTGGGGAATATGCTCCGGGGGGTTACGCCTGGATCATCCCCGTTTCTGAAAGCTCCGCGAGAATTGGCCTAGGGGTTAGAGGCGTTAAGCGGGGCCCGAAACATTACCTCGACGAGTTAACGAAGCGCCGATGCCCTGAGTTTAAAATCCTAAAAACCATGGGGCACTGCGTGCCCTTGTCGGGTCCACTGTCCAAAACCTTCGACGACAATGTTCTCTTCGCAGGCGACGCCGCGGGGCAAGTCATACCGTCCAGCGGCGCTGGAATCACCCCGTCCATCGCATGCGGACGAATCGCTGGAAGCGTCATCGCCCACGCCGTAAAATCCGGCGCTGTAGCTTCAAAACACCTTTCCGTCTACGAAAAAGAATGGAAAAAGATGCTGGGAAGAAAGTTTGAGGCCACCCTTCGGCTAAAAAACTTGCTGGACACCCTTTCCACAGAGGAGGTTGAAGCTATTAAGGAGGCTCTTAAGGAAGTTGACGCGTCGACGCTGATACGTGAGGGCAGAACGCTTAATTTAGCGTTCAGAATACTTTTAAAGAAGCCTTCGCTGGCAAAGTTTCTACCCATCGTATATAAAGTGAAGAAGCATGGAATCTTCTAATCGAACCCTGCTAATCTTCAACGATGAGCGAGGTGGGTGGAAGTTGGTTGGTTCGCTTTCAAGCCTTTTCCCCGTCTCCAGCCTCAAAGTAAAGGCATAAATCGTTCAGGGGACAGTCTTCGCATTTAGGCTTAACCTTACACATTTCCTTCCCATGCCTAACCATCAACGCGTGAAACTCCTTTAAAACCTCAAGCTTTTCAGGTAGGGCTTTTTGAAGAAACCGCTTAACCGAGTCGTATCGACGCTCCCGGGTTAACCCAAGCCTGTTCAAGATCCTTGTTGTGTAGGCGTCGGCGACGCACTCGGGTTTCTCAGCCGCGTAGAGTATGATCGAGTCAGCGGTTTCAGGGCCAACACCCTTCACCGAGAGGAGAATCCTCCTCAAACTGTCTGATGGTAGGCGGAGCAGCCCATCTACATCGCCGTTAAAATCGTTAACGATCAGCGAAGCCATATTCTTCAAGTAAACCGCCTTCTCCCGGTAAAGTCCAGTGGGCTTCAAAGCCTCCTCCACCTCGCCTAAGTCCACCCGCGTTAAAGCCTTCGGATCCATCAACCCCCTATCCTTTAGCAAGGCTATCGAACGCTCAGCGTTCCGCCAATTCGTGCGCTGCGTCAATATCGCTCCCACCATCACTTCAAATCGACTCTCACCCGGCCACCAACCCTGCCTCCCATACCTCCGAAGCAACCGTTCATAACACACCATCAAAAGACTCTCAAGACCATCCACACCCGCTTCCTCCAAACCTGCGTCAACCACCTGCCGATTAAAACAGCACTCTTTGAACATAGATTTAACGTTAAACCAACTTATCTCCGTCGTAAAACAAAAACCTTTAAACCCTCTTTTTGAAAAGAAAGGGTAGCGGGCCCGTAGCTCAGCCAGACCTTCACGGTCCTGAAAAGGTAGAGCACCGGTGGTATAACGATCCCGGTGAAGCTTTTAACCTGAGCGGGAGGCCACCCGGAGGATGGGCTTAAAGCCTCATTCGGGCAAGGGTCTCGGGTTCAACTCCCGGCGGGCCCGCCACATCACAGAATTCATAGGATTTCAATGTTGTGGAAGATC
>Ga0078972_1008655_pt1 | contig 20996 bp, 12 predicted proteins | sample YelNatPaOPGAMG01_FD_67568 | JGI IMG/M metagenome (GOLD analysis project Ga0078972, IMG submission 67568) | Hot spring thermophilic microbial communities from Obsidian Pool, Yellowstone National Park, USA - OP-RAMG-01 (SPADES assembly) (version 2) | ecosystem: Environmental > Aquatic > Thermal...
CCACTACCGTCACGGTTCACGCATCACGTTTCACGTATCAGAGCCGCTTCCGCTGGGGGGTCGGCGTTGCCATTGGGCCCATTTCGCGGTACAATATAGACCCGCTCCGGCTGGGCTGGTATCTGGACTGGCGGGCGCGCGCCGACCCGCCCCGGCCGGGAGGCCTGGAATACGTCCAGGTAGTCCATCTGAAAGGCGGCGTCCTGCGGCCGGACGCGGAGACTCTGGCGGCCATTGCCCGGGCCAACCCTGGTTCCCTCTGGCTCATCGGCAACGAACCGGACGTGAAGTGGCAGGACAATGTGGAGCCGGCAGCCTACGCCCAGCTGTACCACCAGGCGTACACGGCCATCAAGGGTGCCGACCCCACGGCCCGGGTGGCCATCGGCGGGGTCTCCCAGCCGACGCCGTTGCGAATGCGCTATCTCGAGGCGGTGCTGGCGGCGTACCGGGAGCAGTTCGGCGCCGCGATGCCGGTAGATGTCTGGAACGCGCACAACTTTATACTGCGGGAGGAGCGGGGTTCCTGGGGAGTGGACATCCCGCCGGGGCTACCGGATGATCGGGGAGTCCTCTACGAGATAGACGATTCCGGCAACCTGGAGGCCTTCCGGCGGCAGATCTGGGACTTTCGGCGCTGGATGGCGGCGCAGGGATACGGTGGTTGGCCCCTGATCGTCTCCGAGTACGGTATCCCCATGCCGGAGGACTACGGCTTCCCGCTGGAGCGGGTGGTGGCCTTCCTGCAGGGCACCTTTGAGTTCTTTCTGACCGCTGCGGACCCGGCGCTGGGCGACCCGGCGGACGGCTACCGGCTGGTCCAGCGCTGGTGCTGGTACAGTTTAGACGACACCACCTATCCCACCGGCCGCCTCTTTGACCCCCAGACCGGCGCGATGACGGCGGTGGGGGAAGGGTGGGCGGAGTATGTGATGCGTCTGATGTCTCCGTAAAGCAAAAAGGAGGTGGATCATGAAATCCCAATATCGGCTCTGGATAATTCTTATCGTGGGGGTAATCCTGGTTCTGCTTTTATGGGCAACCGTATCGGCACCGGGGTGGAGTATGCCAGACCAGAGCAGAGTGCGCCAGACAGTGCCAACACGTACGCCAGCGCCAGTACTGGAACCACGGGCATATTTGCCCATTATACTCAAGGGGATTTCGCCCTGATAAAGCCGGGTAATGCCGGGATCACGGGGACAGAATATTGCTATGTGAGGTGAAATGTTGAAAAGGCGGTACACCCTTTGGTTGATATTACAAAGTGGTTTGATATGTGTTGGTCTATTGTTAGTGGGTTTGGAATCTCCAAACAGAACTGTGCTCTCTGTTCAGCCAGTGAAGAGTAGTGATGATTTGGTCCCCATGGCCTATCTGCCCTTAGTGATGAATGGAGAACCTGCAGGTCATGGTGCCTTTCCAAACTGCCGGTTTGGAGCTACAATTTTTCCCTCTTACTGGGGTCAATTGGACATAAGTTCATTTCAGATAGGAACTTATCAGGATTTTCAAAGCCGGCATACTCCACCGGGGGAAGCTGGGCTAGAGTACTGGCAGATGATACGGATTCACCAGCGCAAGTCCGCAAGCGGAGAATACCTTGATGGTTATGTGATCTCACCGGATTGGGAGGTATTGGAGACCTACGTACGGGCCAACCCTGGTGCTTTATGGATTGTAGGTAATGAACCGGATAGGGAACTAATTCAGGATGACACCTATCCTCAAGTGTATGCCAGAGCGTATCACGATATCTACTACTTTATAAAGAGCATTGACTCAACGGCACGGATTGCAGTAGCAGGTTTAGTGGGGTTTACACCGGGGCGCGAGCAGTACCTGGACATAGTTTGGGAAACATATTCTCGCGAGTTCGGTGAACCAATGCCTGCAGATGCGTGGACCATTCACCCGTATGTGCTTTGGGAATCAGGGGGAGCTGGGGCTCACGTAGCGTTAGGAACCGATCCATCTCTTGCCATTCCTTATAGTAATGAGTGCAATGATCCAGCCTCAATCTGCTATGCGGAACATGACGACATGAACTTATTCGCAGGACAGATTGAGCGAATGCGACGGTGGATGAAACGGCACGGGCAGCAAACAAAACCGCTCTTAGTAACAGAGTGGGGTGTTCTATTGCCCTATCGGTGGGAAGACGGTTCGTTCTTCTACGACGAGAAAGGAGAAACTTTCAATCCGGAACGCGTCGCTCGGTTTCTCACAAACACCCTTAATTATTTCCAGAACACAACCGACTTGGACTTGGGATATCCAGCAGATGACTATCGCTTAGTACAACAATGGGCGTGGTTCGCACTCTCCGTTTCTACAATAGAAGCGAGTGCGGGGAATCTAGTAGAACCCCGGCCTCCATACACAACCACCTATGTTGGCCGGGTGTGGCAACACTATGTAGCAGGCATCACACCTGTCATTGACTTGAGAGTAGAAGCCGGTTCGACCACGATGCTGTACCCTGGTGGCAATGTCACATTAACGGCAAAAATATATAATACGGGAAATATAAGCACGAGCACTCCTCTGACAATTAGCTTTTATGCCGATCCAAATATGAGCACATTGATCACCACTTATGTGATTGACCCGCTGCCTGGATGTACGTGGGGGAGAACCGTTACAGCCACATGGGAAGTGGGCGAAAAGGGAATGCACCCCTTCTGGGTTATGGTAAGCGGGGCCACAGATGGTAATCCGACCGACAACATATCACGCGGATCAGTTCTCGTTGCGTCAGAACAGGTGTTTTTGCCAATGATATTATATAATCGGTAAGGCGATAATATGGGTCAGGAAAGGCCAGGGGATATCACTGGTGGAGTTTCCTCGCTTGTGATAGTGTTTCTAAAGGTGTCGTTTGTGTATCTTCTGTTTGGTGTCGCTTTTGCTTTGCTGATACCACCCTGGGAAACCCCTGACGCTCCCTCGCATTATCTTTATGTTCGTCACATTTTTATCACCAAACGTTTGCCCTTACCATCCGATGTGAACCTGGGGCTTCCTTACCCGGCAACCTTGTATGAATGGCATCACCCCCCCTTGTATTACTTGACCCAGGCTCTGTTTTTGAGAATTATCAATACGGATCCTGATTGTTTATCCCTAGAATTTCCCGCGCTAAACAAGGGATTTTCCTTCAATAAACCGTCACCTCGTTACACTGTGAGTGATTGGCCTTGGTGGACAACAGCAGTTAATCGCACGGTTGCTAAATTACGAATAGCCAATCTATTAATATGCGGATGGCCCACTTTGCTGGTTGCTGGATGGACAGGATGGCGGTTGACTAAAAAAGCGCAGTTTGGAGCGATGTTGGCTCTTCTGGTTGGCCTCCTGCCTCAACTCCTCTTTGTGCACGTCAGCGTAGAGAACGACGGAATGGCGATTTTATGGGCGACAGGAGTATGGTCTATCCTGCTTCTTACCTCATCGAATCCTTCTATGCTCCGCTGGTATCATGTCGCTGGAGTAGGGATCATGAGTGGGCTGGGGCTATTGACCAAGCTCACATTCTTTCCAACAACATTGATAGCTGCTGTGTGGGCGATATGGTGCATGTGGCATACAAAGAGCAAGGTGGCGTTCATAGCGTTCCTGGTCCCGTTAGGACTCTGTCTAACCACATATGCAATTATAGGATGGGAGCATTGGAGGGCACTGTACAGTTATGTAACCCAACCAGTTGTTAGATCAGAACTGGCCCATAATTGGCTGAGATTTATATATTTGGCCAGCGATTCTTTTTGGGGACGCTTTGGATGGATGAACATCTCAGTTCTCCCTTCTGTCTCACCATTGATAAGTCTTGCGGTAGGCGCAGGATTCTTGTGGGCTGGATATAATCTCGCAACAGGACGATACCCGCAGGGCCTGGGAAATCTGCGCTCAGTCCTGGGATGGGCATGTGCGGGGCTGTTAGGGCAATTGTTGTTTTTCTTCCGTACCTTTCTTCCCATCTTTCAACCCCAAGGTCGCTTCCTGTTTCCTACATTATTGCCATTATGGCTGGTGATTCTTCTAACCCTATGGCCCAAATTGAATGGCCGATGGAGAAGTCTACTTCTACTTGCTTGTTGGGTCAGTTTTGACCTGCTTTCTCTCATTCGTCTCATTGTGGTATATTGGCAAGGTTAGTGGTTTGTCAGTTGTTTTTGTGACCGGAATTGCAAATGCGATGAGTATAGAGACTCACGAAATCGCGGCTGACGATATTGGTTCTGTCGCGACTGATTTTGGAACCTGACCGGATTTGAACGGTGCTCCCCTGGCTCAATATATGGGCCTATCCCGACATAATCATATTTGGATGGCGCGAATCTACAAGTTTCAGAGTTGGCGTAAGATTCTGTACAGCGGCTTTGCCCCAAAACACTCCTTGCTGCACTTGTGGGGCGGATTGACCGATTTGTCGCCTTTGTGGTTTTTCCGGCTTTCCGCCAAAATCGGCCGGCAGTAGGGTAATGTTTGCAAAAATGCGATTCGCGCTAAAGTCATACTACATCATGGGGTTTGGATTGCGCCTTGACCACGGTAATACGATTTGACAAAGTTTCTAAGAAATTCATCCTCCACCACGAGCGCGCCCGTTCCTTCCAGGAACTGGTCGTGGGGCTCCTCCGGCGCAACAACCGCTCCCGCGAGGAGTTCTGGGCTCTGCGGGATGTGAGTTTTGCTGTGGAGCAGGGGGAAACGGTGGGCATCATCGGCCCCAATGGCGCCGGGAAGAGCACCTTGCTGAAACTGGCCGCGCGGGTGATAGAGCCCACCTCTGGCCGGATCGCGGTGCGCGGCCGCATCGGGGCGCTCCTAGAACTGGGTGCGGGTTTCCACCCCGACCTGACTGGGCGGGAGAACATCTACCTCAACGGCTCCATTCTGGGCCTGAGCCGGGCCGAGATCCGCCGCCGTCTGGACGACATCATCGGTTTCGCCGAATTGGAGCGGTTCATAGACGTCCCGGTGAAGCACTACTCCTCGGGAATGTATGTGCGGCTGGGCTTCTCTATCGCGGTCCACACCGACCCGGAGATTCTGCTGGTGGACGAGGTGCTGGCAGTGGGCGATCAGGCGTTTCAAAGGAAATGCATTCAGCGCATTAGCCAGCTCAGAGAAGGCGGAGTAACAATTTTGTTGGTATCACATAATATGGGACACATTGCTCATATGTGTGATCGGGCGCTCTGGTTGCAAGATGGGGAAATCCAGGCTATAGGCATCAGTACAATGGTGGTGGATCAGTATGTGGCTTTTTCTGACGGACATGCTCTTGGCATCCAAGTGGTAGACCCGGCAAAGATGAAGGATGCCGGGGCCCAACAACAAGGCAATCGTTGGGGTACATTTGAGGCAGAGATCACAAAGGTAGAGTTGCTGGGTATAGATGGCTCACCTACGTCTATATTTCAAACCGGCGATTTTTTTTGCATCCGTATTCACTACCACGCTCATGTGAAGATTGAGTCCCCCGCGTTTGGAATGGCCTTCTATCGCACAGACGGGGTGCATATTAATGGCCCCAATTCTGTCCAAGATGGATGCGAGATTCCATATATTAATGGGACAGGTTTTGTTGATTATGAAATTGAGCACCTTCCTTTGAATTATGGCGAATACGAGATTACGGTTGCCATATATAACCACGATTCTACAGTAGCCTACGATCACCACCACCGGATGTATCGTTTTACGGTCCGTTCCCCTTCTCTTTGGCATGAGGAAGGCTTGGTGCACATCCCTGCTACATGGCGGCACATTTCGGAGAGTGAGTGATGTTCCTGCAGGCACATAGCATCACCGTTATTCTGTTCTTAAGTAGTCTGATCATTACCCTGGCTGCGTTTGCGCTTGTCTGGTCAAAGGGGAGCGCGAAAGTTCCCGCGCTGGGTAATCATATAGATTGGTGTGAGGCTATGTTCGTTACTGTCGTAAGTGTGGTTGTGTTTGTCGGTTGGATTGGCGTTATTCTGGCTTCAATAGGACTTTTTTCACTGGTTGCCCTTTCGATTGCTTTATTGTTGACATCCGGTGCAATTCTCTGGTATGGACGACCATACGCATTCCGGTTCCTTCGCCCCGGTTTGCATGAGATAGCGCTGATTATCCTGCTAATAGGATGTAGCATAGCATTCTTTCGTCCGCATGAATACATCTTGGGGGGCTGTGATGCGGGCACTTATATGAACATCGGTGCCGCGATAGCACGTACAGGAAGTTTGGTCATACGGGATGATTGGACTCGTTTTTTGGCTAACTATGCTTCCGTAACGCTCCGTGAGCAGCCAGCGGGATGGCTAACGCGGTACCTGCAATTTGTGGGCTGGTATATCAATGATACGGACCCATCAGAGTTGATTCCGCAATTCTTTCCCTTTCACCCGGTCCTGATCGCGGTCGGCATCAGTTTGGCTGGGCTATATGGTGGCCTGTTGGTGACACCTCTATGGGGGGTTTTGAGTATCGCCGCAGTATATTTTGTGGGCCGTAGACTTTTCGGCGCAAAGGTCGGTTTACTGGCAGCTATTTTATTGGCCGTCACGCCAACTCAAATATGGTTTGCCCGCTATCCAACGGCGGAGCCTCTTACTTTGCTGTTGGTCTTTTCAGGTCTGTTAGCCTTTCAGAGGCTGTGGGATGATTCAGATGCGGAGGCAATATGGGGCGTCTTTGGTGGCGCCACTTTAGGCGCGGCTTTTTTGACACGGATTGACCTACCGTTAGTTGCAATACTGGTGATTGGCGCTATGGTAATCCGATGGAGGCAAAAATGTTGGTCGCGGTCATGGTCAGCGTATGCTTGCACTCTCGGTTTGTTTACTGCTCACGCTCTTCTCTCCGCGCGGTTCATCAATTGGCCTTACGTCTGGAACACGTACCAGGGTGTCTTTCGGATGCTCATCCTTTCACCTACGCTGCTGATAATGGGTGGAACGCTTGGTTTAATTGTGCTTACCGCTGCTGGGATTACAATATGGCAAAGGGGGCAATTCTATACCCTTCATGGGGTAAAACGCTGGATCAGTTCCCCCGCGTTCCGGTGGCTATTGGCAGGAGGGGTTATCCTGCTCAGTGCTTATGGTTACTTTGTGCGCCCTCTCCTTGAACCCGTTCGTTATGCTACATCATGGCCTGGTGGAAATCAATTCCCAATTTTGAATGGCCAGAATTGGGTTCGGATTGGCTGGTATCTGACACCGTTGGGTTTGATGCTGGCTACCCTGGGATTAGCGGTAATTCTGTGGCAACATCCGCTTCGCCGCCTGGGCTTGTTTTTGAGCGTTGGTGTTATAACGACAATTCAATATGTCCACAACATTATGAATACACCCTACCATATTTATACAATGCGCCGTTATGTGCCTATAGTCATCCCGATGTTGATGATTTATGCGGCCGTCGCCATTGTGACAATACGTCAGATGCAGCGAGTCCGGACAGGACGCATTGTTAGCACAGTGCTTGCGCTCGGATTAATAGCGGGAATGGGGTATCAGGCGCGTTTTGTAGTGCAACAGCGTGATTTCTACAGTGCAGTGCAGCAGATTGCGGCATTAAATGCTCATCTGAAACCAGACGCGATCATTATCATTAGTGAGCCAGCAGAAAGCCTCTTTGCGGACACGTTTGGGGTTCCCCTTCAGTTTATCTTTGGACATGATATCGCAACCATCCGGCAGGATAACCAGGAGACAGTGGTGTTTATTCACGAGTTGCAAAAGTATGCCAGGGAGATGCATCGCCCAGTCCAATTAATTGCAGTGAATCCGGTCATGCCTGTGGTACGGGAGAGTCTTCCCCTTCGTCCCCTCGGAATGTTCCCAGTCACATTGCGGATGTTAATGAATACATTTTATGATTATCCTTCAGTGATTCAGACAGTATATTATGGCATTGAAATTTACGAGGTGGTCGACCAGCGCCCATCCATGTCCGGCCTGATTGATATTGGAGGTATGGATACACTGTTCATACGTGAGGGGTTCTACGACAAGGAGTATCTGCCAGGATCGCCGACAATGCGCTGGACAGCAAGTGAGGCATTGTTGGACATTCCGCTCACGCCAGGGACCCCTATCACTGTTGAAGTACGGGCGATGATCTATCGTCCGGCGGGTGTACCCCCCGCCGATGTTGTTGTTATATTGGATGGGGAGGAAATTGGGCGGTTCACTCCAGACGAAATATGGCGAACCTTTGTGTTTAGAGGGCGAGTTCAATCGCCCAATGGGATGTCACAACTGCGGTTCAAAACGTCAACTTTCAACCCCGCCAGATTGAATATCAGCGGTGACCAGCGCGATTTGGGATTCTTGATAGACTGGATTAATATAAAACCATAGCATCTGTTGAAATTGTTGAGAACAAGGGATCAGGAGGGATCAATGCTGAAGACCTTGGGGGTAAGGCTATGGTTGTTCTGTATTGCTCTGGTTGCGATCTGGCCATCTATTGGCTATATTGATCGGCTATCCAACAATGAACAGGGAGCCACGCGGATATTCAGAGTGTCTCCGATCGGAAGTGACACGCCTACCTGTGGATCGGAAACTGCGCCTTGTAAGACTATCCAGTATGCGGTGAACCTGGCCCATTCGGGGGATACGATCCTGGTGGCTGGTAGCCCACAGGGAGTGGTGTATACCTACAACCCCGCTGCTGATTTCTGTTCCAGTACGTTCGGCACTACCGGTGTGGTATGCATTTTTCAAAAACAAATTACGATTCTGGGAGGATATTCCACCAGCAACTGGTCAGTTTCTGATCCTGCCAGCAATCTGACAATCATTGACGGAGAGAACAGTTATAGGGGTGTCTTTGTTTTGGGTTACCCCTCCCCTGAGACCACAGGTCTGGATATGGAAGGCTTCCTGATTCAGAATGGCAAGGCGAGCCCTATACCAGCCCGGCCAGGAGATGATAGCATATTTGCCTTTGGGGGAGGGATGTTCGTTGATACCGCGCAGACCGTTATTTTACGGAATCTCACCTTCAGAAGGAATCGCGCGATTGGAGCAGATACAAGTACGGCTTATGGGGGGGCAGGGTCAGGCGGAGGTATGACATTTCGTGGTGTCAGGAACGGCGTTTTGGAACACATAGTCTTTGATAGCAACCAGGCGCTTGGCGGTTCGGGGCAGGACCGGGGAGGATACGCCGTGGGCGGTGGATTTGGGATAGATAATTCTATTGTCATTGGCCGCTACATTACGCTGACCAACAATAGCGCCTTTGCAGGGGATTCTAATGGTTCTGGGGTGGATACTACGGGGCAGAGAGCGGATGCTTTAGGGGGAGCAGGGAGTATAGGTGGGGGAAGTCATGTCACTCTCCAGTACGTGATGGCCAGGAATAATTCAGCCTTTGGGGGGGATGCTCAAATGTATGCTGGTGGGGCTTTTGGGGGGGCACTGAAGGTAGAAAAGGGTACGCTTATCCTGCGTGATGCAGATCTGCGCGAGAATCTGGCCCAGGGTGGTAATGCCTTTCATGGCTACCTGGGCAATGGTGGCGGGCTGGAAGCGATGAATTCTAATGTGACCATTGAACGGACCTATATTGTTAACAATATAGCCAGAGGCGGCAATGGTGGTACAAACGGGTCTACGGGCGCGGCAGGTGGGGGAGGCGTCAATTCCAGTTGGACCCCGGGCCACCCTGTTGCTGTTCTCGACATGTTGAACTGTGTAGTCGCTGACAACCTGGCTGAGATGGGAGCCGGTACCTACCCAAGTGGCGGAGGCGGAGGTGGGCTCTGGATTCAGGCCACCCAGGCAAATATTGCTCATACTACCATTGCCAGGAACCGTGTCGGGAGTGCGATGGATGGGCAGGGGGTCTTGCTGATTGAGGTGGGAAGTCAGGGGGCTAACGCTATATTGGCCTTTAGCATCATTGCAGAGCACGCTTCGTCCCCTTATCAGGCTGCCCTTCATGTCAAACCAGGTAACACAGTGAGGTTGCAACAGGGGCTCTTTGCGGGGAATACGAAAGATACAAATGCTGATAATCAGCCCGGTCCTGCCGGGACTTTTATTGGCCTGGATACGATGTTGCACGGTCAGGCCCACTTTGTTTCACCGGGCTCTCCGAATTATAACTACCATATCCTGGGGGCATCGTCAGCACGGGATCGAGCAACAGATAGCTCCCTCGTGGCGGATATTGATGGCGACTCTCGCCTGCTCTTTTCACCACCTGACATTGGCGCAGATGAGTATGCGCCGATCGTCCTGACATCTATACCTGTAGCAAGTGGAACGCTGAAACTGAACTGGAAAACGGACACTGTGGTAGTTAAAGGAGTCGACCACTATGAACTTTTGGTGTTCTGCCCGCCGGGAGCCAACCCACCAAATGGGAGGGACTGCCCGGCCACTTTTGATCAAATCCATGAAACCAGTTATGTGCTGAGCGGTCTGAGTAATTACAAGACCTATACAATGACGGTCCGGGCGAAAGATTCCTCGGATGGTTTGATAGAGACCTCAAATACCGTAACTACTTTCCCTACCGATATATTTGTGTACCTGCCTGGCGTCTTCAGGTGATCCCATGATTTGCAACAAAGCGATTCTCTGGAGGCCTATAGTGAGCAGGATTATCGCGGTTGCTTCATCTTGGCGCTCATGGCGTGAGCATGGGCTGGTCTTACTCGCATACCTGATCCTGAGCATTGGTTTGACCTGGCCTCTTGTGCCAAACTTCACTGGATCATTGACCGGAATGGGCGATAACAAACATCATTTATGGATGCTCTGGCACACCAGGCAGGCTCTCCTGGGACAAGACTCGCTATTTCATACATCGCTGCTGTATTACCCTTATGGTGTGACGTTGCTGACCAATGCTTTAGGACCTCTTATGGGATTCTTTGTGCTTCCATTTTGGCCGCTGGGACCAGAAGCGGTGTACAATGGAGCAGTATTAATAGGTTTCTGGCTCACAGGCTACTGCATGTATTTGCTGGCTCGTGGTCTCGGCTTTGAACCTGAAGCCGCTTTTTTCGCTGGGATTATGCTCTTAGCATCTCCCATGCATCTGGCGGCTGTCTATGGCCATCTTCCGCAGACCTTCATCGGGTTGCCGCCATTAGCATTGCTGACGTTACATTATGCACTTGACTTGAGGCGTAGCAAATGGTGGGCCTTGGCAGTCGGGGTGATTATGTTATTATGTATACTACATTCGGGTGAGCAATTTGTGTTTGCTGGCCTGGCGATAATGTTCTTTGCGTTGGCAATCTGGTTTGCGGCCAAGCGTGAACAACGCCGGTTCCTGCTTCTGCGCGGGCTGCTGATATCTGTAAGTGTACTCGTACTAACCGTTCCCCTTCTGTATGCGATTGGTCTTGCTGCCAGCGATCCTAACATTATTGTGGATAGGAATTTGGAGTCATTCGACCATCAACCGGATTTGGTTCAATTCTTTTTGCCGGTTGAGTTCAGCCGTTTGTTGGGGACCATTTCCGCTGTTAAACTCTTTCCTACGTGCGTGAAATCACCGATGGAGACAGCCGTGTATCTATCATGGACGGGATTGTTATTATGCATTATCGCCCAGATTGGCGGTGATAAACGGGCGCGTCGGTGGCTGCTCTTTTTGCTGGTCAGTATGGTCATTGCTCTCGGTCCCACCCTCAAGGTTTTGGGACGAAGTCGTTTCACCGAATATGAGTTGCCGATTATCTTACCATATGCGCTGTTGACTGCTTTGCCGGGGCTGGACTTTTGGCGCACGCCGGGCCGATTTATGTTGGTTGGTTCTATTGGGCTGGGAATTGCGGCCAGTTTTGGCCTGACATGGCTAAGGTGTAAACTGCCGCCCGGCTTACGTGGTCCGGTGACTATAGCGGTTATTGCCATGGTGTTGGCTGAAGTCTGGCCAAATCCATGGCCGCAAGAAAGGATGCGCCCGGTACCAGAATTCTATAGACGGATTGCACATGACCAGGACCGATATGGGGTATTTGATCTCCCCATCCGGCCGTTCCAAGAGATGACCTTTTCTTCCTGGTATGTTTATTACTCGTCATACTACCAAATGTATCAGTTAACCCACGGTAAAGGAATTGCCAGTGGTTATATCGCTCGTCCTTACACGGTACATCCGGTCTTCGGACATTTAATATCAGAATCCACCTCGGATGCAGTTGTGCGCAACGATATGCGAGTAAATGGTCAACCGGTCAATCGCTATGCGAATGCAGAGTACGAACTGGCGCGAAACGGTTATCGCTATGTGGTCTACCATAAGCCACAGGATTGGTATCCAGAGTATAAGCCGGGGTCCTGGGGTGAAAGAATATCTCAGCAGTTTATACGCGAAGTGTTTGGTCAGCGAACACCAGTGGTAGATGATAAATTGATTACGGTTTATCAGGTTGGGACGGTTACAGAAACAGCCCAATCACTTACCACAACGATTGCACTTATGGAGTCTACCGAAGCATGTTGGCGGGAGAGGATAACAGGCAAGCGATGGGGCATATCACCTGCTACCTTTTACATCGCCTCACCGAATCCAGAGCTGGCCTACTTGGAAGTGTCGCTCGCTGATATTGTTGACAAATCGGGTCGCTGGATCGGCGGAGGGGTGCTTATGCTGGAATCAGCAGACAGTATCTCCACATCTGCAAACATTATCTCCAATGGAGTAGTCACATTGCCGCTTGTTCTGGTTCCCGGCAGCCAGATCATCACTCTAACACTCCAGCGAGACAGTCGCCAGGGAGATGTACCTTCATACCTGAATTTTGCTATAAATTATGTTAACCTTCTGACACCGCATAAGTTGCCTACTGACCTCATTATTGACGGTCATCAGCAGCAAAGGATAGATAATCCTCTCTTGGCAGCTTACGGCACTGGCTGGTACGAGCCAGAAATCTGGGATGCTTCTGGGCATACCTGGCGTTGGGCAAGGTCACCTGCAGCGCTCTGGATATACAGCCCTATGCCCAGGCAAGTGCGAATCACTTCTGTGGTCGGAGCTCTTTATGATCCGTCCAGCCCATTGGGAAAAGGAAGCCAGGGTAATTTGTATATAACCCTCGGAGGTCAACCCCTACAAACGTTGGAAATTCGGGTCGGTCAGCCGCTTGTGTTTGATGTGATGCTTCGTGCTGGGTGGAACGCCGTTACGCTTGCACTGGAAGCAGGTAATTACAGACCAGTAGATGTTCAACCTGGCAATGGCGATGGTCGGTGGCTGAGTTTTGCTGTAAGAGAGATTGATATACTAACCCATTAGAGCCGGGGCGCTTAAACCGTAAGGTGGTTTCTATGTTGGCCAGTATCGTGATTCCTCTCTGGAACGGTGCTTCGGTGATCACCAGTTGTCTGGAGGCTGTCTACGCCAATTCTGGCGAGAGGTTACTTGAGGTGATCTGTGTGGATAATGCCTCACAGGACAACTCAGCGGACTTAGTTGCAGAGCATTTTCCTCAGGTGCGCTTGATCCCTCAGCCAGTCAATATGGGTTTCGCAGGCGGCGTCAACATCGGTATTGAAGCCGCTCAGGGGGACCTTTTTGTGCTCTTAAATCAGGACTGCATAGTTCAGCCCGGCTGGTTAGATGCACTGGTCCGGGCCTTTGAGGAATATCCGCAGTTCGGGATCGCGGGTTGTCTGATTTTCAATCCAGACGGCACGCTTAATCATGCTGGGGCGATGATCTCTTACCCAGACGCATACGGGGTTCACCTGACAGAGATCCGGGACAGCAAGCCATGGGAGGCGGAGTATGTCACTGGTGCTTCTTTTGCTCTTCGCCGTCAGACATGGCTTGCTGTAGGCCGCTTTGATGAGGGCTATTATCCTGCCTACTACGAGGAGAGTGATTATTGCTATCGCGCTCGCCAGAAGGGATTTAAAATTGCTTGCGTGCCTGGAGCTTATGTGGTCCACCTCTTCAGTAGTCGTGAGTGGCAAAAGGATCCCATTAAGCATGCGGCTAATCAGCATTTGTCACGCTACCGCTTCGTCTGCAAGCATTTTCGCGATCATGAATTGAGAGAGTTTTTTGAGGTGGAATACGCGGCCGTTGAATCCGAACGCTACTTTGAGCAGGCAATTGGACGGACGCTTGCGGCACGTGAGACTTTGCGAAGGTTGGCTGATATCCTTGAGCGTCGCAGGACCGAGTTGGGCGAAGACGTGACTCCGTTGCGTTGGCGCCTGTTACAAGTGGGGTTTACTCAAATATCACAGCGCTCATTTGCCGTTGCCGAAAACCTGGAGCCACCCCACTCATATTCCGTCTCTATGGACTTTTCAGAGGAATGGGGAAACATCACTCAGCGATTGAAATCTCTCCAGCAACAAGAGCATGACCTGCTCGCCCGCATCTATTTCAAGCACCCTTCGTCCGTTGGGCCTGAGCCGTATTTGAAGCGTTTGTTTCGTCTATACATGTTGCGCCCGCTCAGTTTTTTGGTCGGTCGGGACTATTTGTTGCTCTCTCAGCTAAATACTGTGCATGTTGCACGGTTAGATGCAATGGAGCAGGCAATCCAGTATATAGACCGAGTCCAGTGGGCGCAGAGGAAGCAAATAGAGCGAAGCCTGATCTTATTCAAGATATTGACAGAATATGAGTACCGGTAGACCAACCATTTCTGTAATTATCAACACGATTGATCGGGTTGGGCCGCTGCGAACGCTTCTACAAGCGCTGGAACATCAGTCTTACCCCTTTTTTGAAGTTATTGTTGTGGTTGGACCAACCCGTGATAACACGCTGGAAATGCTATCAGAGTACGGGGACCGTGTTCGGGTGCTTCGTTGCCCAACAGCCAACCTGGGAAGATCCCGTAATATCGGCTTGTTGGCTGCCCGGGGTGATATCGTGGCTTTCATTGACGATGATGCGGTTCCTTCTTGCCGCTGGCTTGAGCAGATTGCGCGGCTTTTCGTTAACGAAAACCTGGATGCTACTGGAGGGGCTGTCTATCTCGCGCATCCGAATAACCCCACTACCCAACACCGGATTGGGATTATCTCCTCATTGGCTGAGCAGATAGATGTTCGTTCATCATGGTTGGAGCATCTGGTACCACCGGGCGACGGTTCTGTTTGGGTGGCACGAATGATGGGCACCAATATGGCTTTCCGTCGGCGCTCATTGATGGAAGTGGGAGGCTTTGATGAATTCTTTGAATGGGTATATGATGATTCTGATGTGGCTCTGCGGTTAACCAGCGCGGGCAAAATTGTTCACCCGGTTAAAGAGGCCGTAGTTTATCACTTTCCGGCATCCAGCCGCAATCGCGTCGCTTTTACATACACGGGCAAATGGTGGCTTCAAACCAAGTCAGCCGTTTATTTTTGCATCAAGAACGGGCTGGCAGCGGGGGACACTTATCGTGCTATTGCACGCCGTGTCCTTCATTTGGTCCATGGCCACTGGCTATGGTATGGACATCTATGGCGGGAGGGAAAATTGAGTTTCTTGCAATTGGTGCGTATGCGCTTTGCAGATATTTGCGCCGCAATAGTAGGTGCATTTCTTGGTGCGTTTTTGCCTCGCCAGCTGATTTCTCCAGGCTCTGGGGATGAAGGGGAAGGGACGCAAGCGATCCAGTTGTTCCAGACCAACAACTCAGCAAACACACCGTCTGTTGATCCTGTGGATGGCGTTTTCCCCCTGGTGTCACTTCCCTCTCCTCCCTTGCGAGTGTGCCTGCTGAGTAGCGCTTACCCCCCTGATCAATTTGAGGGTGTGGGCCGCCATACGAACTTGTTGGCGCGGGGGTTATTTGAATGTGGGCATACTGTTCATGTCATCGCTCAGGGAGAAAGAGAGCAGACCGCATTTTATGATGGTGCCTACGTGCATCGGATTCCCCTACATCTGGATCGCTATTTTCAATATCAGAAGTTCTCGGGGCTGTATTATGCTTTGAATTATAGCCACGGGGTTTATGAGAAAGTCAGACGGCTAATGTTAAATGAAGGTATTCAGGTTGTAGATTCGCCCCTCTGGCAACTGGAAGGGCTGGTGACCGCTGTTAGTGGGATTTTACCAGTGGTCTTGCGATTGCAAACAGCCCATCGGCAAATTGCAAACATCCAAGGCGATCGCGATGAGGATGCATATTTGATGGGTGAGATGGAGCGCGTGTTCATTGAGAGATCCACTTACCTGGTACCGAACTCCCGCGCCATGTTTGAGGCGATGGAAAAACTCTATGGACTCACACCGCGGGAGGGACGTTACCTCATTGTGCCGCATGGGGTTGTGCCTGTTCCAGAGGAAGATATTCGGCCATTTGATCTTCAGCGGAAAACGGACACGTTTACCGTACTTTATGTAGGACGGCTGGAGAAGCGGAAAGGTATCATGACGCTTTTCCAAGCCATTCCCTTAGTGATGCAAAAGGTACAAAATGTAAAATTTATTATAGCAGGAGGCGATAACAGTATTCACGATGGTTTCCGGCATCAGACTGGAATGGACTATCCGTCTTACTTCGTTAAACGCTATCCTTCGTTTGTCTCTTGTGTGCATTTCTTGGGCGCTGTGGATGAGGAAGTTCTGCGAGGCCTTTATCAGACATGTGACTTGTTTGTGGCGCCTTCGCTCTATGAATCCTTCGGGCTGGTTTTTCTGGAGGCGATGAATTATGCCAAGCCAGTGGTTGGCTGTCATGCAGGCGGTGTTCCTGAAGTAGTAGCCCACGGTGTTTCTGGTTTGCTTGTGGAGCCGGAGGACCCGGCAGCATTAGCCGATGCAATTGTGTCTTTGCTTAAATCTCCAACAAAATTGTACGAAATGGGAATGGCGGGACGGCAGTTGTTGCTGGAAAAATTCACCCACATCCAAATGGCGCGCCATTTTGAACAAGTGTACCGGGCAGCAATCCAAATTTGGCACGCTCAGAGTCCAGACATTTCATCGGAGGAGTAAGATGAGGCCGCATCTCACCGCGGAAGACGTGGTAAGCGACATTGAGTTTGAACTCATCCAAGGGGCTATCTCACAGGACGAGCTGGGACAGGCTATTGCATCCGTCAGGCGCTATCAAAACAAAATGCGCGGCGATCTTTTCCAGCAGAAACATCGGCGTGATAAAAGTATAGAAATAACTGCGAGGCAATTCCAGATTAATGATATGTTGCTTACAATTTTGCAAGAAACCGTCGCTGAAATTCAGTCTCTGCGTCTGGAATTTTTACGCACGGCTCATCTTTCCAAGTCCGCCAAGCCGACATACAAGTACGAACCTCCTGTAGAAAAATTAGATGTTGTTACCCCAACACAACCAGTAAGGAAAAAGCAACCCCTTTGCGTCTATACCCCTGAGGATTTCAGAAAAGTAGAGAACAGAATGCGCCCCGAGTCGCTGCAAGTGGAAATCAGTGTTCGGGCCACGAAAATGCCATTTGTTGGAGCAGTGCTCAATCGCTTACGTGTAATTATGCACAACCTGGTGTTGTTTTATATCAACCGTCTTGCGACAAATCAGGTGGTTGTGAATCAGACTTACGGCGATTATATCCTGCGCTTAATGCACCAGGTTCAATACCAGCAAGAGCAGATTGCAATGCTCCAGGCACAGATAGAAACATTACGGGCCTCCTTGCTAACGGAAGAATCTGCGACAGATCGCTCTCTCCGATGAGGCAAAACTTTGCGGGCCCTTCACCTTATTCAGCGATTCTACCCAGTTGCTGGTGGAGCGGAGGCTCATTTAGGGGAGATTTCCGCCCGCTTGGTCGCCGAGGGTCATCAGGTCACGGTGGCCACTACTGATGCGCTGGACTTTGAACTCTTCTGGGATCCTTCTCGCCGCCGCATCCCGGAGCCGGAAGGCTGGCGGGGTGGGGTGCGGATTCTCCGCTTTCCGGTCCGTCATCTCCCGTTTCCCCAACTGGCCTACCCGGCCTGGCGGCGGTTGCTCTGGATTCTCTCCCACCTGCGTCCTGTCCCCGTTGGCGTGCTTCAATGGCTTTCCCGCTACACCCCCTGGGTTCCTGACCTCCGGCGCTGGCTGGAGCAGACGGATGAGCCTTTTGACCTGGTGGCTGGGATGACGATTTGCTTTGAACCACTGATGGAAGCAGGGCTGCGCTTCGCCCGTCGGCGGGGAATCCCTTTCGTCGCCTATCCGCTGACCCACCTGGGGGCCGGACCTCGTCCGGGTGCCGATGCTCTCAGCCGCTTCTACACGATGCGGCATCAGGTCGCGCTGGTCCGGGCCAGCGATGCGGTGGTGGCCCAGACCCCCACGGAGCGGGCGTTTTACATCCAGCAAGGGGTTCCCCCGGAGCGGATCCTCGTAGCGGGGCCGGGGGTGAACCCGAAGGATGTCTTGGGCGGGGATGGGGCGCGCTTCCGTGCCCGGCATGGTATTCAGGGGACACTGGTTGCTTCCATCTCAAACCTCTCGTATGACAAGGGGACTTTTCACCTTGTAGAAGCCGTCCGGCGTCTTCGCCAGCAGGGCAACGAGGTGAGTCTGGCCCTGGCGGGATCTCCTCTTCAGCCTTTCCGCCGATACTGGGAGCGGCTTCCCCTGGAGGCCCGTCAGGGCATCTGTGTACTGGGACCTGTCAGTGATGAGGAAAAGCGGGATTTGCTGGATGCCTGCGACATTTTCGCGATGCCTTCCCGCACCGACTCTTTCGGCATCGTATACCTGGAGGCCTGGCTGTACCAGAAACCAGTCATCGGGGCCAGGACCTGGGGAGTAACGGATGTCATCCAGCATGGGGAGGATGGCCTGCTGGTTTCTTTTGGGGACGTGGACGCGCTGGCCGAGGCCATCGCCACGCTTGCCAATCGGCCCGGTCTGCGGGAGGCAATGGGTCAGCGAGGAGAGCAGAAAGTGTATGCACTGCATACGTGGGATCGCAAATATCCTCTGATCCGTGACCTCTACCTGCACCTGGTGGGAAATCCGTGATGCGCATCCTCCACATCGTCCATCAGTATCCCCCGGACAAAGTAGGGGGCGCCGAACTCTACACCCAGGCGGTATCCCGGGCCCTGGCCCGCCGGGGCCACTCCGTGGCCGTCTTCTACCGGCGGGATGCCCCCGGTCAGGGCTTGCAGCACCGGACGGAGGATGGGGTTAGCGTCTATGCAGTCTGGGACGGGCGGGTCGGGCCGGCCCCGCGGTTCCTCTACACTTTCCGCAATCCATGGATTCACCGGGCACTGATCCGGGTGGTGGACGAATTCCACCCCGATGTGGTCCATATCCAGCACCTGATGGGACTCCCGGTTTCGTTGATGGATGCTATCCGGCAGCGCTCCATACTTTTCATCGTCACTCTACACGATTACTGGTGGCTCTGCCCCAATGCTCAGTTGCTGACCAACTACAGCGGCGAGGTCTGCGAAGGACCCCGATACTGGAACTGTGCTCGTTGTATGCTGGCCCGGGCCGGATTTCCCAGGCTGCGGCCTGCCATCCCCTTGCTGGCCAGTGTTGCAGCCTGGCGGAACCGCCTGCTGCGAGGAGTACTGGATGGGGCTCGCGTCCTGATCGCTCCCACCGAATTCGTACGGCGCTGGTACGCGGCCCACGGCGTGCCCGAGGAGAAAATCGTCGTGTTGGCCCCCGGGCTGGATGACTCCGTGCTTCCACCTCAGCCGCCGCGCCCTGCTGATGGCACGGTCCGTTTCGCCTACATCGGCGGCCTATCCTGGCAGAAGGGGGTACACGTACTGGTTGAGGCCTTCTCCGGGGTGCAGGGAGAAGCAGAACTCTGGGTCGCCGGGGACGAGTCCTTTGACCCTGCCTATGTCTCCCGCTTAAAAGCACTGGCCACACCTAACGTTCGTTTTCTGGGCCGCCTGGACAGAAAGGGGGTTGGGGAAACCCTCACCCATGTGGATGTGGTGGTCATCCCTTCCCTGTGGTACGAGACCTTCTCTTCTCTCGTCTCCGAGGCCTTCGCCGCCGGCCTGCCAGTGCTGGCTTCCTGCCTGGGGGCCTTGGCCGAACGGGTCCGCGATGGCGTGGACGGCTTGCTTGTGCCTCCGGGCGATGTCGCCGCCTGGCGCGCAGCAATGCAGCACTTACTGGATGAACCTGACCTGCTCCTCCGCCTGCGCGCCGGCATCCGGCCGCCGATGACCATGGAGGAGCACGTGGACCGTCTGGAGGCGCTCTACGCCGGGTGTGTCCCAATTTCTTCGGGCCTGGCCGCGTTGCAGGACAACTGCGAGCAGTTGTCCTACAACTATCGTTGACAGAACCCCCTCCTCGTGGTAGAATCCCCCATAGACCGCTCCTCTGGTCATTCTGTCATTGGTCATTCCGCCATTGGTCATTGGTCATTTGTCATTGGTCATTTCGTCATTGGTCATTTGGCCTTGAAACTCATCATCCAGATTCCCGCCTACAACGAAGAGGCCACCCTTCCCCAGACCCTGCGCGACCTGCCCCGTTCCCTGCCGGGGGTGGACCGGATAGAGGTGCTGGTGGTGGACGACGGCTCCACCGACCGCACCGCCCAGGTGGCGCGGGAAGCGGGGGCCGACCACGTCGTCCGGCTGAAGCAGAACCAGGGGCTGGCAGCAGCGTTCTCCACCGGCCTGGAGACGGCGCTCCGCCTGGGCGCCGACATCATCGTCAACACCGACGCCGATAACCAGTACCGCGGGGAGGACATCGCCCGGCTGGTCGGGCCCATCGTGGACGGCCAGGCCGACATCGTGGTGGGTGACCGGGGGGTGGCGGCGCTGGAGCACTTCTCTCCCCTCAAGCGGTGGCTCCAGAAGTGGGGCAGTTGGGTCGTGGGACGGGCCGCCGGCATCCCCATCCCCGACGCCACCAGCGGCTTCCGTGCCCTCAGCCGCGAGGCCGCCCTGCGCCTCACCGTCCTCAGCGACTACACCTACACCTTGGAGACCCTCATCCAGGCCGGGGCGCGCAAAATGCGGGTCGTCTACGTCCCGGTGCGCACCAACCCCCAGACCCGACCGTCCCGCCTCATCCGCAGCATCCCTTCGTTCCTGGCCCTCTC
>Ga0078972_1008656_pt1 | contig 20995 bp, 19 predicted proteins | sample YelNatPaOPGAMG01_FD_67568 | JGI IMG/M metagenome (GOLD analysis project Ga0078972, IMG submission 67568) | Hot spring thermophilic microbial communities from Obsidian Pool, Yellowstone National Park, USA - OP-RAMG-01 (SPADES assembly) (version 2) | ecosystem: Environmental > Aquatic > Thermal...
CAATGTGAACATGGATGTGGAACTCATCGAGCCGGTGGCCATCGAGGAGGGGCTGCGCTTTGCCATCCGCGAGGGCGGCCGGACGGTGGGCGCCGGCGTGGTCACCAAGTTGATCGAATAGATGCGGAGAGGCGGACGTGGCCAAGAAAGAAGACCGCATCGTCATCACTTTGGCGTGTACCGAGTGCAAAGAGCACAATTACACGACCGAGAAGAACCGGAAGAACGATTCCGGGCGCTTGGAACTGCGTAAATATTGTCCCCGGTGTCGGCATCACACCCTGCACCGGGAGGTCAAGTAGCCATATCGAGCGCCTTACGGCGCATCGCACGCAGGCCGATAGCTCAACAGGCAGAGCAGCGGTCTCCAAAACCGCAGGTTGGGGGTTCAAGTCCCTCTCGGCCTGTTCATGTCTGTCTAAAAACGACTTTGGATGGATGGACGGGCAAAATGGCAAAGCAATCGAGGTTGGCGAAGATCGGCCAATGGTTTCGGGATGCCCTGGCGGAACTGCGCCGGGTGGTCTGGCCCACGCCGCAGGAGACCCGTAACCTGACCCTGGTGGTCATCGGCCTTTCGGCCGCCGTGGGGCTTTTCCTGGGTTTCTTCGACTGGCTCTTTTCCATACTTTTCCAGGCCCTGGTCGCCATCGCCCATTAGCAACCGGAGAATGCTGGCCTCTTTCCGGCCAGAGGATGTGGGATGGAAACGGAACGGACGGTTCCGCCAGAGGAAAAAGAGGCAGAAGCCACCTCCACCGAGGTCCGGCCGGCCCCTTCCCCGACCGAACCCCAACCTGCCGGGGGACAGGTCCCTGAAGGGGCCCGCTGGTACGTCGTCCACACCTACACCGGGTACGAGAACAAGGTCAAACAAAACCTGGAACAGCGCATCCGCACGATGGGGGTGGCCGATAAGATCTTCCGCGTCCTGGTCCCCTCCGAGGAGGAGATCGAAATCCGCGACGGCCAGCGCCGCATCGTCCAGCGCAAAATCTTTCCCGGCTACATCCTGGTGCAGATGCTCCTTTCGGACGAGGTCTGGCACGTCGTCCGGCAGACCCCGGGGGTCACCGGCTTCGTCGGGCCGGGCAACACCCCCGTGCCGCTTCCGGACCACGAGGTCCAGGCCATCCTGAAGCAAATGGAGGCCGAGGCCCCCAAGATTCGCGTCGAGTTCACCATCGGCCAGGCGGTGCGCATCGTGGACGGCCCCTTTACCGACTTTGAGGGCGTGGTGGACGAGATCGACCAGGAAAGGGGCAAGGTCCGGGTGCTGGTCTCTTTCTTCGGGCGGGAGACGCCCATCGAACTGGACTTTATGCAGATCGAACGCATTGCTCCCTGAAACAGCGCGAGGTGTGTGGTGGCAAAAAAAGTTGTGGCGATGATCAAATTACAGATCCCGGCCGGCAAGGCGACGCCGGCGCCGCCGGTAGGGCCGGCCTTAGGCCAGCACGGCCTGAATATCATGGCCTTTTGCAAGGAGTACAACGCCCGCACGGCCAGCATGGCCGGCTCCATCGTCCCGGTGGAAATTACCGTCTACGAGGACCGTTCCTTCACCTTTGTGACCAAGACGCCGCCGGCCGGCGACCTCCTGCGGAAAGCGGCCGGCATCGAAAAAGGCTCCAGCGACCCGAACCGCAAGAAGGTCGGCCGAATCACTCGCCAGCAGTTGCGCGAGATCGCCCAAACCAAGATGCCCGACCTGAATGCCCGGGACCTGGAGGCGGCGGAGAGGATCATCGCCGGAACGGCCCGGAGCATGGGCATCGAGATCGTGGATTGAACCCGGTGGGAGGGCCGCAGGCCCGTCAGAACCACGAGGAGGAAAGATGCAAAGACGAGGAAAGAAGTACCGCGAAGTCGCTCAACAGGTCGATCGAAACCGCGTCTATGACCCCCGGGAGGCCATCGCCCTGGCCAGGCGGGTTTCCTACACCACATTTGACGGCAGCGTGGACGTCCACTTTCGCCTGGGAGTGGACCCCCGCAAGACGGACCAGCAGGTGCGAGGAACGACCGTCCTGCCCCATGGGACGGGGAAGCCGGTACGGGTTCTGGTCTTTGCCGAAGGCGAGGCGGAAAAGATCGCCCGTGAGGCCGGGGCCGATTACGTCGGCGGAGCCGAACTGGCCGAGAAGATCGAGAAGGAGGGATGGACCGACTTCGACGTGGCCATCGCCATTCCCGGTATGATGCGGGTGGTCGGCCGGCTGGGACGCATCCTGGGCCGAAAAGGCCTTATGCCGAACCCCAAGAGCGGCACGGTCGTCCCCCCGGAAGACCTGCCCCGGGTCATCGACGAGGTGCGGCGCGGCAAAGTCGAGTTCCGCACCGATAAGCAGGGTCTGATTCACGTCTCCATCGGCCGGACCAGTTTCAGCGAGGAACAACTCCTCGACAACTACACGGCGATCGTGGATGCCATTCGCCGGGCCAAGCCGGCGGCGGTCAAAGGGGCCTATATCCGCAGCATCGTCATCAGTCCGACGATGGGCCCCGGCATCAAGGTGGATGTGCCGGCCTCGCTGGCGCTGAAGCCGGCCGTATAACCCAAGAGGTGGGATAACGTAAGCGAGCCAGCCGGGGCACCGGTGTGCCCCTAAACGCCCCAGACCGCAGGTGCCCATAGCGGGCTTAATGGGAAAACCGCCTGCCGAGGCGAAACCCGTTTCTCCACCCGAACAAAAGCGGGCCTCTGCGTCTGGGGATGCAGAGGCCCTTCTTTTGAGGAACGATACCGAGGAGGTCTGGATGCCCACAGAGAAAAAGAAGGAAAACGTGGCCCGATGGGTCGAACGGCTGAGACGCAGCCAGATGGTGATTCTGACCGACTATCGGGGAATCAACATGAAGGATTTGACCGCGCTGCGGCGGGCCCTGGAGAAGGCCGACGGCGGCTACCATGTGGTCAAGAACACCCTTCTGCGCCTGGCGCTGCGGCAGGCCGCCATCGCCGGGTTGGAGCCTTACCTGGAAGGGCCGACGGCGGTAGCCCTGGCCTACGGGGACAGCGTGGCCCTGGCCAAGGCGTTCCGGGAACAACTCCCCTCCTATCCGACACTACAGGTCAAGGCCGCCTGGATACCCGGACAGGTGCTATCGCCGGAGGCGCTGGAAACCCTGGCTTCTCTTCCGCCCCGGCCGGTGCTTCTGGGCCGGGTGGTGGGGGCACTGCAATCTCCCCTGGCCGGCCTGGTCGGCGCCCTGGCCGGCGTCCTGCGGCAACTCATCTATGTGCTGTCGGTCCGCTCGGAGCAGGAAGGGCGGCCGGCAGAGGCGGCGTAGTCGGCTGTGGACGACCGCCCATGTCGATGGTCAGAGCCTATAGGAAAACTTTCACAGGAGGAAACGATGGCTTCGGAGAAACTGGAAAAGGTCTTGCAAGAAATCGAGAGCATGACCCTGCTTGAGGTGGCCGAACTGGTCAAGATGATGCAGGAGCGCTGGGGCATCTCGGCGGCGGCTCCGGTGGCTGTAGCGGCCGCGCCGGCGGCGGCAGCCGCGCCGGCGGCCGAAGCAGCGCCGGCCGCGGAGGAAAAGACCGAGTTCACCGTGATCCTCAAGGACGGCGGCCCCAAGAAGATTCAGGTCATCAAGGTGGTGCGGGAACTCATCCCAGGGCTGGGCCTGAAGGAGGCCAAGGAGTTGGTCGAAAGCGCCCCCAAGCCGATTCTGGAGCGTGTGCCCAAGGACCAGGCCGAAGCGGCCCGGAAGAAACTGGAAGAGGCCGGGGCCGTGGTGGAACTGGTCTAGCCGCCTGCCGGGTTCCCCTCCTCCGGCCATCCGGAAGGTGCTGACCCCCGCCGGGCAGGCAGAGAACGCAGAAGAACAACTCGGCGGCCTCAGCGGCCTCTGCGGTGCAGGTCGGGACCTTTGTATCCTCCATCCGGGCCAGGGGAGGGGAACCCGATTCTTTCCTCCTCGGCGGCCGGCCTCTGCCCTCGTCCACGGTTGCCGGGGTACCCGCCACTCTGGTAGGGACGGGTTTGTTGAACAAAACCGGATAGTAAGCCAACATAGCGCAGCAGGCCATCTGAACCCTCCGCCTTGCCTACACCCGCCTTCCCACCGCCGGCCGGCGCAGGCCGGCCGCCAGGCGGGGGGCGACTTCAGTCGACCCCGCCCACGCCCCCGGCCGGCGAACGATGGGGCCGATGGAAATCGCCCTCCCTTTAGGCGTCGGCCTACGCCGACGCTCTCCCACCCCAGGCCGGCCGCCAAGCCCGTAGGGGCGGGTTTGTCGAACAAACCGGATCGTAAGCCGACATAGTGTAGCAGACCATCTGAACCCTTTGCTTCGCCTACACCCGCCTTCCCACCGCCGGCCGGCGCGCGATGGGGCCGATTGAAATCGTCCTCCCTCTAGGCGTCGGCCTACGCCGACGCTCTCCCACCCCAGGCTGGCCGCCCCCCCCGACCGCGCCTTCTTTGGCCTCCTGAGGCCCCTACTCTACCACTATCCGACAATGCCCAAGAAACCCGCCCCTACCAGAGCAAAAGTGGGGCAGTCCATCGCCTTCCCAAGGGCCTTTGTGGGTGAATTGGAGACGGGGGGCCAGGAATAGTGCGGAAAACCAATGGCGCGCACCCCGGTTGCCGAGGGAAGTTGCCCCCTCCGGCGCTCTGTGATACAATGAAGGGGGTGAGAAAAACGATGCGCGGGCGACTTGGGATCTCTATCGCTTTCCTTCTGCTCCTGCTCTCCCTGGCCGGCCCCTCTCCGGCCCTGGCCCAGGGGGAGCACGTGGATGTGCTCACCGTGGACGGAGTGATCAACCCGGTGACCGCCGGCTATATCTCCTGGGGCATCCGCACGGCCCAGGAGGATGGGGCGGCCTGCGTGATCATCCGCCTGGATACCCCTGGCGGCCTGATGGAATCCACCAACCAGATCGTCCAGGCCATCCTGAACGCCGGGGTGCCGGTGGTCGTCTACGTCTTCCCCCGGGGGGCGCGGGCGGCCTCGGCCGGCGTCTACATCACCTACGCCTCCCACGTGGCCGCCATGGCCCCGGGCACCCGCATCGGCGCGGCCACCCCCATCTCCATCAACGAGCAGGGCGAACCGGAGAAGATTCCTGAGGAGTTGCAGAACAAGATCGAGCAGGATGCCCTGGCCGGCCTGCGCGCCTCCGCCCAGGAGCGGGGACGCAACCTGGAGTGGGCGGAAAAGGCGGTGAAGGAGGCCGCCTCGGCCACCGCCAGCGAGGCTCTGGAACTGGGCGTGGTGGAGATCGTGGCCGGCAACCTGGAAGACCTCCTGGCCCAACTGGACGGCCGGACGGTAACCCTGGCCTCCGGGGAACGGGTGACGCTGCATACGGCCGGCGCGTCCGTCTCCGAACTGCCGATGTCCCTCATCACCCGCTTCCTCCTGATCATCACCAACCCCACCATCGCCTACCTCCTCCTCAGCCTGGGCCTGCTGGGGCTGTGGATCGAGTTTTCCAACCCCGGCGTTTCCCTCCCCGGCGTCCTGGGGGGCGTCTGCGTGCTCCTGAGCCTCTACGCCCTGGGCACCCTGCCCGTCAACTGGGCCGGCGTGCTCCTCATCGTCCTGGGTTTCATCTTCTTTGCCTTCGACATCTTCGCCACCAGCCATCTGGTACTGACCACAGGAGGAATCGTGGCTTTTGTCGCGGGGTCGCTTTTGCTCTTCCATTCGGCGGAACCGTACCTGCGGGTGGAGCCGTGGGCCATCGCCCTGGTGGCCGGCCTGGTCCTCCTTATGGTGATCCTCATCCTCTACGCCGTCATCCGGGGGCAGCGCCGGCCCGTGGTCTCCGGCCCGGAAGCCCTGATCGGGATGACCGGCGTGGTGCGGGAGGCTTTGGCCCCGGAGGGTTTGATCTTCGTGGACGGGGCCCTGTGGCGGGCCCGTTCCGAGGAGGGGCCGATTCTGCCCGGCGAGCGGGTCGAGGTCGTCTCCCTCGAAGGGCTGCTCCTGCACGTGCGCCGGCCCCAGGAGAAACGGCCCTGATCGCCGGGCATTTTTTCAGGCGACGGTTCGTCCACCACAGGCCAACCGGGTTGGCTTTGGGCCAATCGTCTTGGATTCGATAAAAGGAGGAAACCATGGACGCTGGCGGTTGGATTATCCTGGGAATCATCGTTCTGTTCGCGCTCTGGCTGGTCACCGCGGCGGTCAAAATCTGCCGGGAATACGAGCGGCTGGTCATCTTCCGCCTGGGGCGCTTCGCCGGGGTGCGGGGGCCCGGCTGGGTCTGGATCATCCCCTTCGTTGAGCGGGTGGAGAGGCGGGTGGACATGCGCATCCTGACCATGGATGTGCCCGCCCAGGAGATCATCACCCGCGACAACGTCACCATCAAGGTCAACGCCGTCCTCTACTTCAAGGTGGTGGATGCCCGCATGGCCGTCATCAACGTGGCCAACTATGTGGCCGCCTGCATGCAGATCGCCCAGACCACCCTGCGCGACGTGGTGGGGCAATCGGAACTGGACGAACTTCTGGCCCACCGCGACCGCATCAACACCCGGCTCCAGCAGATCATCGACGAGGCTACCGAGCACTGGGGGGTCAAGGTGACCATCGTGGCCGTCAAGGATGTGGAGTTGCCGGCCGGGATGCAGCGGGCCATGGCCCGGCAGGCCGAAGCCGAGCGGGAGAAGCGGGCCAAGATCATCCACGCCGAGGGCGAGTTCATGGCGGCCCAGCAACTGGCCGAGGCGGCCCGGGTCATCGGGGCCATCCCGGCGGCGATGCAGTTGCGCTACCTGCAGACGCTCACCGAGATCGCCGTGGAGAAGAACTCGACCATCCTCTTCCCTCTGCCCATCGACCTGGTGAAGCCGTTCCTGGAGATGGCGGGCAAGAGCGAGGGCTAGGATGTTCGTGGCCGGCCGGGGTAACCCCACCCCCTTCGAGGAGTGGCGGGGCACGGTCGGTGCCCTGCTCCTGCACGGCTTTCCCGGTTCGCCGGCCGAGATGCGCGAGGTGGGCGCGTACCTGGCGGAACGGGGCGTGAGCGTCATCGCCCCGCTCCTTCCCGGCCACGGCCGGCAGCCGGAGGCGCTTCGGGGCGTGCGCTGGTCGGACTGGGTGCGGGAGGCGGAGGAGGCGTTGCGGCGGCTGCAAGAGCGCTGCACCCGGGTCTTTGCCCTCGGCCTCTCCGCCGGGGCCGCCCTCAGCCTCTACCTGGCCGGGAAAAAGCCTCTTGCCGGCGTCGTCGCCGTCTCGCCGGCCGTGAAGTTGCGCAATCCCCTGGCTCCTCTCCTTCCCATCGCCCGTTTCTTCCTCCGCTGGGTGGTCCTGGGCGAGGATGCCGACCTGGCCGACCCCGGCGGGCCGGAGCGCCAGTGGTACTACACCCGGGCCCCCGCTTCGGCCGCGGCCGAGATGTACGCCCTCCTTCGGGCCGCCTGGAGGGCGGCGGCCCGGGTGAACGTGCCCGTGCTCATCTTCCAGGGCCGGCGCGACGGCGTCCTGCGCCCGGAAGGGGCCGAAGCCCTCCTGCGCCGGCTCCCCACGGCGGAAAAGCGCCTGATCTGGCTGGACTCCGGCCACAACGCCCTGGTGGACGTGGAACGGGAAACCGTTTTCCGCGAGGCCTATGCCTTTATGGAAAAAGTGGTAAGGAGGTGATGGACCGGGAACCTGAACGCCTGCCGACCGTTCTTGGGGAACCGAAAGAGGAGGACAACCATGATCAAGAGGCTTCTACCCTTTCTGCTTCTGCTGGCTCTGTTGGTCGCCTTTCTGCCCTCGGCCGTCTGGGCCGATGGGCCTTATACCCTGACCATCCTCCACACCAACGATACCCACTCCCACCTGGAGGAGTTTGACTCCAGCGGCACCTCCTGCGACCCGGGAGAAAAATGCTACGGGGGCGTGGCCCGGCGGAACTATATGATCAACACGATACGCAAGGAGGGCGGAAACATCCTCCTGGTGGATGCCGGCGACGCCTTCCAGGGCACCCTCTATTTCAACCAGTTCCACGGCATCGCCGAACTGCACTTTATGAACCACCTGGGCTACCAGGCCATGGCCGTGGGCAACCACGAGTTCGACCTGGGGCCCGGTCCGCTGGGCCACTTTGCCACCTACGCCAACTTTCCCCTCCTCAGCGCCAACCTGGATGTCTCCAGGGAGCCGGCCCTGGCCGGTAAGATCAGGCCGTATACCGTCCTGGAGATCGGCGGGGAGAAGATCGGCCTCTTCGGTCTGACCACCGAGGACGTGACGGTCATCTCCAACATCGGCCCCAACGTCAGGGTCAGGGATGCCTTTGCCGCGGCGAAGGAGGCCGTTGCCGCCCTCCAGGCCCAGGGAGTGAACAAGATCATCGCCCTTTCCCACCTGGGCTATGACCTGGATAACCTTCTGGCCACCACGGTCTCCGGAATCGACGTGATCGTGGGCGGGCACAGCCATACCCTCCTGGGGACGATGTCCGGAGCGGCGGGGCCGTACCCCAACCCCATTATCTCCCCGGCCGGCGAGCCGGTGTTGGTGGTGCAGGACGGCCAGTGGGGACAGTACCTGGGCCGGCTGAACGTAACCTTTGACGCCAACGGCGTCCTCACCGGCTACAGCGGCGCCCCCATCCTCCTGGATGCCTCGGTGCCCCAGGACGCCCAGGTCCTGGATATGATCAACACCCTCTTCGCTCCGGCCCTCTCCACCCTCAAGGCCACGGTCGTCGGGCAGACGGCGGTGGAACTGGTCGGCGAGCGAAGTAAGGTGCGCAGCCAGGAGACCAACCTGGGCAACCTGGTCTGCGACGCCATGCTCCGGGCCACCCGCAGCGACAAGACCCAGATCTGCATCACCAACGGCGGCGGCATCCGCGCCTCGATCAAAGCCGGAAATGTCACCGTGGGCGATGTCCTGACCGTGTTGCCCTTTGGCAACACCCTGGTGGATATGGACCTGACCGGGGCGCAGATCATCGAGGCGCTGGAGAACGGGGTAAGCCAGGTGGAGGCCAAGGCCGGCCGCTTCCCTCAGGTCGGCGGACTGCGCTTCGCCTATAACCCCAACCTCCCGGCCAACTCCCGCATCATCAAGGTCGAGGTGCTGGTGGACGGCAAGTACCAGTTGATCGACCGGAACAAGACCTACCGCATCGTCACCAACAACTTTATGGCCGGCGGCGGGGACGGCTACAGCGTCTTCACCCAGGGAACCCGGCGCTACGACACCGGCCTCCTCATGTCCGACGCGCTCATCGAGTATATCCAGGCCTATTCCCCGGTCAACCCGCAGGTGGAGGGCCGCATCACCGTCTCGGCGGCGCTCCTGCCGGAGACGGGCGTCCTGGTGCTGCCCTGGGCGCTGGCGGGTGCGGGCGCGCTGGCCGGGGCCGGCCTGGCGCTGCGACGGTGGGCCGGCCGGCGCCGGGCGGCATAAGCCATCAGGCATCGAACCATGGTTGAGCGTTGATCGCCCCCGGCTCGCCTCTGGCGAGTCGGAAAGGGCGGGGTACTCTGTGGGGGCACCCGTAGGGGTGGGGGCACCCGGCCTCTACGGGTGTCCTTCCCTGCCGGGAGGTCGAATGAGAAGCCGTCGGGCGCTTGGCATCGGGCTGCTCCTTATGCTCCTCCTGCCGGCGGCCTGCCTGGGCGGCCCAGGGCCGGCCCCTTCGAGGGCGCCAGCCCTGGCGACCGCCCGGCCTTCCCCCCAACCATCGCCCCCTTCGGCCGACCTGTCCCTGGCCCCGGGCGATGTGGTCGTGTACCCGGGTCCGGAACGCTATAGCGGGGACCTCCTCTCCTTCGACGTGACTCCCGAGAACCTCGGCTCCATTCCCCCCTCGGACCTCCTCGTCCGCCTCTATCGCCTGGCAGAAGGGCGCCGGGAGGCCATCGCCGAGGGGCAGGTGGACTTTCCCGCCTTTGACGGGCGGGCCCGGGCCCGCCTGACCTGGGCCTGGGATACGCACGGCCTGGTTGGAGAGCAAACCCTCGTCGCCTGGCTCGACCCCGACGACCGCATCCAGTCGGGCGATGAGGACCCGACCAACAACCTCCTCACCTTCACCCTCGACCTTTCCCCGGCGCTTGAACTGCCTCCTCCGGAACGGGGAGCCGCCTGGATGACGGAAACGACGGCCTGTTGCCACCTGCACTACCTCAGCGGAAGCGCCGCCGCCCGCGACATGCCGACGATCACCGCCGCCGTGGAGGAGAGCGTGGCCGAGATAGCGGGCCGCCTGGGCGTTTCGCCTCCGGCGCCGCTGGAAATCTACTTCCTCAGCCGGGTGATCGGCCAGGGAGGATACGCCTACGATACCGTGGCCCTCTCCTACCTGGACCGGCACTATGCCGGCTTCGACCTGCGACTGGTGCTCCGCCACGAGATCGTCCACCTCCTGGATACCCTCCTCTTCCAGGTCTATCCGCCGGCCCTGCTCCGCGAGGGGCTGGCCACCTACCTCGCCGGCGGCCACTACAAGGAGGAAGCGATTCCCCAGCAGGGAGCCGCCCTCCTGCAGACCGGGCGCTATATCCCCCTGGAGACGCTGGCCGGCGACTTCTATGCCCAACAACACGAGGTCGGCTACCTGGAGGGCGCCGCCTTCGTCGCCTGCCTGGTGGACACCTACGGCTGGGACCGCTTCCTCCGCTTCTACGCCTCCTTCGAAAAAGACCTCCCGGCCGCGCAGGCCCTGGGACAGGCCCTGGAGAAGAATTTTGGCCGGGGGTTGGAGGAGACGGAGGCGGACTTCCGGGCCTGGCTGGAAGCCCATCCCCCAGCCCCGGAGCAGGTCCGCGACCTGGAGGACACGATTCGCCTCTTCGAGACCATGCGGCGCTACCAGGAACGCTACGACCCGGGGGCGAACTGGTGGAGCGGCTGGCTGCCTGACCCGGCGGCGGGCATGAGGAGGGGCATCGTGGCCGACTTCATCCGGCATCCCCACGCCCCGGAGAACGTGGCCCTGGAGGCCATGCTGATCGCCGCCCAGGAAAACCTCCGGGCCGGCCGCCTCGAACGGACGGAGGAGTTGCTGGATGCCCTGGACCGGGTATTGCGGAGCGGGGTCTTTTCCGGCCCTCCGGAATCCGATTACCTGGCGCTGGTGGAGGCGGCGCAAAAGGCCGGCTACGAGGTCCAGCGCATCGAACTGGCGGACGAACGGGCAACCGTATGGGCCATCGCCCGCTGGCCATATCTGGAGGAACTGACCTTTTACTGGACGGCGGCCGGATGGAGGCCGGCTGCCGTCGGCCGCTAGGAGGTGACCGTGGACCCACTGTCCCTTTTGCGCTCCCTGGCCGTTCCCAACACGACCAAAATTCTTCTCCTGGTGCTGGACGGCCTGGGCGGGTTGCCGCTGGAGGAAGGGGGGCCGACCGAACTGGAGGCCGCCCATACGCCCAACCTGGATGCCCTGGCCGCCCGGGGCATCTGCGGACTGAGCACCCCGATTGCCCCGGGAATCACCCCCGGCAGCGGGCCGGCCCACCTGGCCCTCTTCGGTTACGACCCCCTGGCCTATGAGATCGGCCGGGGCGTGTTGGAGGCGCTGGGCATCGGGCTGGAACTGCAACCCGAGGACGTGGCCGCCCGGGGCAACTTCTGCACCCTGGACCCGCAGACCGGGGTCATCCTGGACCGGCGGGCCGGCCGTATCCCCACCGAGGTCTGCGCCCGTCTGGTGGAAAAGTTGCGGGCCATCCGCCTGCCCGGCGTGGAGGTCCTGGTCGAGCCGGTGCAGGACTATCGCTTCGTCCTGGTGTTGCGCGGCCCCGGCCTGGCCGACGGCCTGACCGAGACCGACCCCCAGCGCACCGGCGTGCCGCCGCTTCCGGTGCAGCCGACCCGGCCGGAGGCGGCCCATACCGCCGACCTCCTCAACCGCTGGCTGAGGGCTGCCTTCACCCTCCTGGCCGACGAGCACCCGGCCAACGGCTGTACCCTGCGTGGCATGGCCAAAAACCCCGGTCTCCCCCCGATGCCGGAGGTCTACGGAATGCGCTGCGCGGCCATCGCCACCTACCCGATGTATCGGGGACTGGCCCGGCTGGCCGGCATGGAGGTGCTCCCCACGGGCAGCACCGTCGAAGACCAGGTGCAGACGCTGCGCCAGCACTGGGAAGGCTATGACTTTTTCTTCTTCCATGTAAAAAAGACCGACAGCGCCGGCGAGGACGGCGATTTCGCCCGCAAGGTGCAGGTGATCGAGGAGGTGGACCGGGCGTTGCCGGCCATCCTGGAACTCCACCCCGATGTGGTCGTCGTCACCGGCGACCACGCCACCCCGGCCCGGTGGAAGGCCCATTCCTGGCATGAACTTCCGGTGCTGCTCTGGTCGCACAACGTCTGTCCGGACGGGGTAACTCGCTTCGGCGAACGGGCCTGTATGTCCGGCGGGCTGGGGCATATCCGCCACCTGGATATCCTGCCGCTGGCGCTGGCCTGTGCCGGCCGGCTCACCAAACTGGGAGCCTGAGCCAAAGGAGATTTCCGGTGAAAATTTCCCTGGGAACCGTCTCCCGAGACCCGCGCTGGCTGCTCCTCCTGCCGGCCGTCGGCGTCCTTCTGCTTTACCTCCCGGCCCTGAACCACCAACTGGTCTGGGATGACACCATCTTCCTGCGCGATTCCCCGGTTTATCGGGACCCCGCCCTGTGGCCGACGGCGGTCTTCCGCAACTTTATCCTCTCTCCCAACTACTTCCGCCCGCTGGCCCTGCTCTCCTTTGTGGCCGAGTTGGGGATAGGAGGAATTCACCCGACGCTGTTCCACCTGACCAACCTGCTCCTGCACCTGGTGAACACCGCCCTGGTGACCCTCCTGGCCGCCCATCTCCTGGGGGCCGGCCGCTCCTCCGGGCTGCGCCCGTTCCTGCCGGCGCTGGCCGCCGGGCTGCTCTACGGGTGTCATCCGGCCCTCCTGGAAGGGGTGGCCTTTATCTCCAGCCGTTTCGACCTCCTGATGACCACCTTCCTCCTCCTGGCGCTCCTGGCCGATGGGAAGGTGCGTTCGCCCTGGCTGCGCCCGCTGCTGGTGGGCGGGGCCTTTTTCCTGGCCGCCCTTTGCAAGGAGATGGCCGTGGCCCTGGTGCTGGCCTTTCCTGGCTGGCATCTGGCCCGGCTGGCCCTGGAAGGGGATGGCCGGCCCGCATGGCGGAAACTCTGGAGACGCGGCGACCTCTGGGTGTACGTGGTCCTTCTCCTGGCCGGGGTAGCCTACCTGGGGCTGCGCTATGCGGCGCTGGGCTACCTGTGGCGGCCCGATGTCGGCGAAGCGGTCCCGCTGGGTTCGCCGTTCAACCATCTCCTCCTCGTCCTCAAGTCGCTGGGGACCTACCTCCTGCTGATGGTATGGCCCTTTACCAACCTCACCCCCATCCATTACAGCGAACGGCCGGTGCCTCCGGGCGACCTGGTGGCCTGGCTGAGCCTGGCCCTGATCGCCCTGGTGGCTTTCGGGGTGGCGGTGCTGTGGCGACGGGCGCGGCCGGCCGGCTGGCTGGCCCTGGCCGGGGTGCTCACCCTTCTGCCGGTGGTCAACATCCTGCCGCTCGAACTGGGCGGCGGGGCCTATGTGGCCGAACGGTACCTCCTTTTCCCCCTGGTCTTCCCCACGCTGGCCGTCGGCCTGCTCCTGGGCGTGCGGCCGGCCGGCGAGGCGGCCGGTGCCCCCCGGCCCTTTCCCTGGAAAGAGGCCCTGGCCGTGCTCTACCTCCTGGCCGGCCTGGCGACCATCCAACTCACCCTGCCCCACTGGCGCGACGACCTGTCCCTCTGGTCCTGGGCCGAGGGGCGGGCACCTCGTTCCGCCCTTCCGCCCACCAATCTGGCCCTCCAGTACATCCATCGGGGGCAGTATGGACTGGCGCTGACCAAGGCTCAGCAGGCCATTGCCCTTGACCCTCAGAACGCCGATGCCCACGATAACGCCGGTCTGGCCCTCTTCCACCTGGGAAAGTATGCCGAGGCCCAGGCGGCCTTTGCCCGGGCGACGGAACTTCGGCCGGAGAACGCCCTCTACTGGAACAACCTGGCCGGGGCGCTGCGTGAGCAGGGAAAACTGGAGGAGGCGGAGAAGATCGTGCGGGAGCAGGCGCTGGCCCGCGACCCCACCCTGCCGGCCGGCCACGTCAACCTGGGGCTGATCTACCTGCGGATGGGCCGTTTCGAAGAGGCTGCCGGGGAACTTCGCCAGGCCCTGGCCCTCCTTCCACCGGAGGAAGCCACCGCCGACCTCTGGGGTTTCCTGGGGCAGGCCCTCTTTGCGGCCGGTCGCTACGCGGAGGCCCAGAACGCCTTTGAGGAGGCCGCCCGTCGGCAGCCCCAGGATCCCCTCTTTTGGGCCTGGGTGGGCCGGGCGTTGCTGGAGCAGAACCGGCTGGCGGAGGCCGAAAACGTGCTCCTTCAGAAAGCCCTGCCGCTGGATTCCTCGCTGCCTTTCACCCGGCTGGTCCTGGGCGACCTCTACCTGCGGGCCGACCGGCCGGACCTGGCCTCCCAGCACCTCCTCCAGGCGGCCAGCCTGTTGCCCGAGGACCAGAAGGCTGTGGCCGAGGGGATGCTCGAACGGGCCCGGGAGCCGGAGCGCTGGCTAAAACTGGGCGACCTTCTGTTGGGGCAAAACGATTTTCAGGGAGCGGTGCGGGCCTTTAACCAGGCGGCCACCTTCGGGGCGAAGCCGGTCGACGTGGCCGTGGGGCTGAGCGCGGCCTATATCGGCCTGCAGGATTGGGTTTCGGCGAAGCGGGTTTTGGACGAGGCCCTCCTGTCGGCTCCGGAGGATGCCCGGCTCTACAACAACGCCGGCGTCGTGGCCCGGGAACAGGGCGATATCGAAGCGGCCCGGCGGTACTTTACCCGGGCGGTGGAACTGGCCCCGGATTGGGAACTGCCCCGGAGAAATCTGGAGGCCTTGCCTGAATAGGGATCAGGGCTCAGGGACCAGGGCTTAGGGCTCAGGGACCTGGTCCCTAAGCCCCGTGCCCTAAGCCCTGATCCCCGTGCCCTAAGCCCTGATCCCTGAGCCCCGGGTCCTATCCTACCAACCCATCCACCGTCTTCCGGTCGAGCCGCCTCAGCACGGCCAGGAGCAACTTCAGGGTGTTGTCGTAGTCGTCGCGGCGGATGATGCCGGCGTGGCTGTGGATGTGGCGGGCCGGGACGCCCAACACCACACAGGGGACCCCGGCCGCGTGCATGTGGATCATGGCCCCGTCGGTGGCCCCGCCGGGCATCAGACCGAACTGCAGGGGAATCCCCTCTTTTTCCGCCGTCTGGATGACCAGGTCGCGCAGGCGCAAATTGGGAATCATCCGGGCATCGTAGAGGAGGAGCGTGGGCCCCTTTCCCAATTTGACCGCCGACTCCTCCGGCTTGATGCCGGGGACATCGCCGGCGATGCTCACCTCCAGGATGATGGCCACCTCCGGGTCGATCCGATGGGCCGTCGTCTTGGCCCCACGGGTGCCCACTTCTTCCTGCACCGTGCCGGCGATGTAGAGGGCGTTGGGCCGTTCCTTTTCCGCAGCCATTTCCCGCAACGCCTCGATGGCCAGGGCACAGCCCACCCGGTCGTCAAAGGCTTTCCCCAGGTAGGTTTTTTCCCGGCCCATCACGGTGAAAGGGCTGACCGGGACGACGGGGTCCCCCAGACGGATGCCCAGGGCGGCCACCTCGTCCTTGCTGGAGGCCCCTACGTCCAGGTACATATCCTTCTTCTGCACGATTTTGGAACGCTCTTCCTGGTCCATCAGGTGGGGCGGCTTGGCTCCGGTCACGCCGATCACCCGCCCCTGGGAGGTGATGACCTCCAGGCGCTGGCCCAGCATGACCTGCTCCCACCAGCCCCCGAGCGGCTGCAACCGGAGGAAACCGTCGTCGGTAATGTGGCTTACCATGAAGCCGATTTCGTCCATATGGCCGGCCAGCATCACCCGGGGGCTTCCCTCCGGCCCCGGCAGGGCGGCGATGAAACTGCCCAGTTGATCCTGGGTGATCTCCGCCACCCCCTCCAGGCGCTTCCGCATCACCGCGCGCACCTCTTCCTCATAGCCGGGCACGCCGGCCACCTCGCTGAGTTCCTTGAGCAAATGCTCTCGCTCGTCCATCAGGCTCTCCTTTGCTGCCCGGTTCAAATCTCGATGGGGCCTTCCAGCAGGGCCACCAGAAGGCGCGTGGCATGGGCCACATCGTCCAGGTCCACCATCTCCGAAGTGGTATGCACATAGCGGGTGGGGATGGAAAGGGTCCCCGCCGGCACCCCGCTGCGGGCGGTCTGGATGGCCCGGGCATCGGTGGTTCCGCCCAGCAACACCTCGCGCTGGTAGGGTATCTGGTGGGCCTCGGCGGTGCGGATGAGCAGGTCCTTCACCCCAGGATGGGCCAGCATCCCGCCGTCCATGACCTTGATGGCCGGCCCTTTGCCCAGGGCGACGGCCATCGGACGGGCCTCCGGGGTATCCCCGGTGCCGGTCACATCCACGGCGATGGCCAGGTCCGGGTTGACCCCGTAGGCCGAGGTCGTCGCTCCCCGCAACCCTACCTCCTCCTGGGCGGTGAAGACGATATAGACCTCATGGGGACTGTGGGAGAGGGCTCGCAACACCTCCACCAGCACGGCGCAGCCCACCCGGTCGTCCATCGCCTTGCCGATGGCCCGGCGGCCGGCCAGGGCGAACTGGCGGTCCATACAGGCGATGTCCCCGACGCGGACCATCTTCTCCGCCTCCTCCCGGCTGCCGGCCCCGACGTCGATATACATCTTGCGCAACTCGGTCTCGTTCTTGGATTCGATGGGCTCCAGGCCGATCACCCCGACCTGCCCCGAGGCGAAACGGACGCGCTGGCCGGTCAGGGTGAGCGGGAAAAGCCCGCCCACCGGGGCAAAGCGGAGGAAGCCCTTTTCGTCAATGTGGCTGACGACCAGGCCGATCTCATCCATATGGGCGGCCAGCATGACCCGTTTGCCGCCCTCGGTGCCGGCCCTGGCCCGCACGATCAGGTTGCCCAGGGCATCCACCCGCACCTCGTCGGCCAGGTCGGCCACCAGGCCGCGTAGCGTCTCACGCACGGCATCTTCGCGCCCCGAAGGGCCGTAGAGTTCGCACAGTTCCTTGAGCAGTTTTTCCAAGAGCGGCCTCCTGATCTTCTCTTCCGGCCGGGCCGGATTCAATGCACCGGTTCTCCGCGCCGGTTGCTTTGGGATTGCAACAATTTCAGATCCGCATCCACCATCATATGCACCAGTTCCTCAAAGGTGACCGTCGGCTCCCACTGCAAAACGCGCCGGGCCTTGCTGGGGTCGCTCACCAGGAGGTCCACCTCGGCCGGCCGGTAATATTTGGGGTCCACCACCACATAGTCCCGCCAGTCCAGCCCTACGTAGGAAAAAGCAACTTCGCAGAGTTCGCGCACCGAATGGGTCTCCCCGCTGCCGACCACATAGTCGTCGGGATGGTCCTGCTGCAACATCAGCCACATGGCCCGGACGTAGTCGCCCGCATAGCCCCAATCGCGCCGGGCATCCAGGTTGCCCAACCGCAACTCGTTGGCCAGCCCCAATTTGATGCGGGCCACGCCGTAGGAGACCTTCCGTTCGACAAATTCCAGGCCCCGCCGGGGCGAACCGTGGTTGAAGAGGATGCCCGAACAGGCGAAGAGCCCGTAACTCTCCCGATAGTTCACCGTGATCCAGTGGCCGTAGACCTTGGCCACTCCGTAAGGACTGCGGGGGTAGAAGGGGGTGTTCTCGTTTTGGGGAACTTCCCGGACCTTGCCGAACATCTCCGAGGAACTGGCCTGATAAAAGCGGATTTTGGGGTCCACCAGACGGATGGCATCCAGGAGGCGGGTCACGCCCAGGGCGGTGACCTCGCCGGTAAAGACCGGCTGCTTCCAGGAGGTGGGGACAAAGGACTGGGCAGCCAGGTTATAGACCTCGTGGGGACGGTACTCCTGAAGGATGTCCAGCAGGGAGGCCTGATCCAGGAGGTCTCCCTGGACCAGGGTCAGGCGGTCCTGGATGTGGGCGATGCGGTCAAAGTTGACGGTGCTGGAGCGGCGCACCATGCCGATGACTTCATAGCCCTTTTCCAGAAGGAACTCGGCCAGGTAGGACCCGTCCTGGCCGGTGATACCGGTGATCAACGCTCTGGGCATCCCGACCTCCTCGTGGCGCCAGGCCGCGCCTATTATACCACAACCGATGGGGGATGCAAACGGAACCGGCCGGGCGCCGGTCCGATCGGCGCTTATGCTCCCTTCCTCCTCCCGCCTCTTACAGCCTTCTCACCGCCTCCAACAGCCGCTCTACCTCGGCGGCGGTGTTATAGTGCACCAGCCCAACCCGCAGCAGCCCTCCACCTTCCTCCAGTCCCAGCCGCTCGGTTACCGCCAGGGCATAGAAGTTGCCATCCCAGACAAAGATGCTCTCCTCCCCCAGCCGGCGGGCGATCTCCTGGGGCGTCCGGCCCTCCATGGTGAAAGAGACCGTCGGGACGCGCTCCGCGGCCCGCGCCGGGTCGGTAATGCCCCAGATGCGCAGCCCCGGCACCTCCTGCAACCCGGCGATGAGCGGCCAGACCAGCCGGCGTTCGTAGGCCTGGATAGCCGCCAGGCCGGCCTTGAGGAGAAGCCGCCGCCCCTGAAAGCCGGGAAAAGACCCGGCAAACGGTCCGCCGTATTGCGCCCCCACCTCGGCCAGGTAATCCACCGCGGCCACCAGGCCGGCCAGGGCCTCGTGTATCTGCGTGCCGGTCTCGAAGCGCGCCGGTACCTCCTCAGGAGCCGGGCGAACCTTGTCCGGGCGCAGCCGCTCGAGCACCTCCCGCCGGCCCCATAGCAGGCCCAGGTGCGGACCGAAGAACTTGTAGGCCGAACAGGCCAGGAAATCGCACCCCAGCGCCTGCACATCGATCGGCCCGTGCGGAGCATAGTGTACGGCGTCCACGTAACAGAGCGCCCCCACCTGATGCGCCCAGGAGACGATGCGAGCCACATCGTTGACCGTGCCCACGGCGTTGGAGGCATAGCCCACCGCCACCAGGCGGGTGCGCTCGCTCAAAAGGGCCTGAAGCCCCTCCATATCCAGCGTGCAGTCCTCGGGATGGAAATCGGCCCAGCGCACCACCACACCGACTTCCTGTAGCCGCAGCCAGGGGGCGATGTTGGCGTCGTGGTCCAGGCGCGTCACCACCACCTCGTCCCCCGGCCGCAGTTCTCGTTCCAGCGCCCGGCTGAGGTGAAAGGTAAGCGTGGTCATGTTGGGGCCAAAGACGACCTCCTGAGGAGAAGGGGCGTTCAGGAGGTCGGCTGCGGCCTGGCGGGCGGCGTCGATGATTTCATCGGTGCGCCGGCTGGTGGCAAAGAAGCCGTGCGCGTTGGCGTTGTGGTGGGCCAGGTAATCGGCCATGGCTTCGATGACCCTTTGAGGCACCTGCGTCCCGCCGGGGCCGTCCAGGTAAAGATAGGGCCGGCCGGCGGCGTCGACCTGTTGCAGGGCCGGAAACTGGGAACGCAGCGCAGAGAGGTCCGGTGATTCCATGGTAGATTCCTCCTCACGGTTGGGGGTGATCACGGCCACCCAATGTTTCCATCGAACCGAATCCTGGAGTCCAGCGTTGTAAAAGCCGGCCCGTGACCCATCCTGCGACGTCCACCCACCCATGAAAGGCCGGCGGTTCCCAACCTCCATAAATCCTTTAACGCCCGGCGCCGACCGCTTCCAGCACCGTCCGGGGAGGAAAGACGATCGCCCCCCGAGGACAGACCGCCGCACAGGCGCTGCACCCCACCTGGCAGGCCAGCGGTTCGACCACCTCGACCCTGTCGCCGCCGGACGTCGGGGCAAAGACGCCTTCCGGGCAGAAGGACAGGCAGCGTCCGCAGCCGTCGCAACGGTCGGCGTAGAGCGTTGGGAACCAGGGAATCTGCTCCCGGGGCACGCCCCGCCAGGTCGGACTTCTCTTTCCTGTCCGTCCGCCGGCGGCCTGTTCGCTCAAGTAACGGCGGTATGCCTGCAAGAGCGCCTCTCCGTAAAGGGCCTCGGCCGTGGCCGGGATATAGTTGTGTTGGCGGGCACCGGCCAGCAATTCGGGGACGAGAGCGGCCTCGGCTGGCCGGCCGGCATCCTTCAGCTGGGAAAAGAGTTCCTCCAATCCGACCAGCCCGACCAGGTGAGACCCGACACGCACCTGGCGGTACGACAGGGTGCCCATACCCGCCTCCGCGCTACGGTTTGACCCCGTAGGAGCGCATCATCGCGGCCACCTCCGGGTCATCGGCATAACTGGGGTCCAACGGCAGCGCCCGCCCGCTGAACTGGGCCACCCGCCCCTGGGCATCGAACCCAACGGTCAGGAAGCCCAGATACTCGCCCTGGACGTAAGAAGCGTGCAGGATGACCTGGCCCTCCGGTCCGGCAAGGGCCTTGGGGTCCATCTGCCGGCCGCCGGCCATGCCAATGATGGCGTCGATCCCCGGGACCTGTTGCGCCAATGCTTCGTTGGTCGTCTGGTCCAGGTTGGAGAGGACAATGACCACCTCGGCCTGCCCGCCGACCTCGCCTAGCGTCCGGCGGAGGGCCGTGGCAGCGTCCTCCACGGTCAGGGTCAGCCCCAGCGCCTTGGCCCGCGCCGCGGCGGCCGGGGCGGTGAGGCCGATGACGGCGACGCTATGCCCCTCCAACGAGCGCAGGAGGTAGGGCTGCACGTTGGGCAAAGCGCCGGCCGGCTCGACGTTGGCCGAAAGGATGGGGAAAGCGGCTTCCTGGAAACGCTCCCGGATGATGCCCGGTTCGGCGGCCAGGTCGCGCTCGCCGAGCGCCATGGCGTCGTACCCCATCGCGTTCATGGAGGCGACCGGGAGTGCTCCCCCGCTGGGATCGCTTGTGTTGCCGGCCTTGAGGGCAAAGAGGCTGTTCCCGCTGTCTAGCACGAGCACGGGGCCTGGGGCTTGCTGGCGAAACCGGGCGATGGCGTTGGCCCGCCGGGCCAACCCTCCCTTGGGCACGCCTCAGCCGCAGGGCAATACCTCGCCGTAGACC
>Ga0078972_1008659_pt1 | contig 20990 bp, 15 predicted proteins | sample YelNatPaOPGAMG01_FD_67568 | JGI IMG/M metagenome (GOLD analysis project Ga0078972, IMG submission 67568) | Hot spring thermophilic microbial communities from Obsidian Pool, Yellowstone National Park, USA - OP-RAMG-01 (SPADES assembly) (version 2) | ecosystem: Environmental > Aquatic > Thermal...
TACAAGTGTTGTCCAGGTTGAACCACTATTCGTTGATAAATCAATATTTACATTACCTACTGAACCTTGAGATGTCCATTGAACTGTCCTCGTTTCACCTACTGTCCATGTCTCTCCACCATTGGGATATATAACTGTTATTCCTGGTGGTGGCGGTGTTGTTGATATTGTGAAATTATTATCCGATATATCAGATGGTGTCCCATCTGGTTCACGAACACGAACCCTGCATGTTGTACTCGGTGTATTAGGAACTGTTACTGTCTGTGAACCATCATTTGCTGTATTAGATACAAGATTAGTCCAGTTTGTTCCACCGTCAGTTGATAAGTCAATATTGACATTACCTACAGTTTCCTGTGATGACCATAGGACTGTCTGTGTTGTTCCTGTTTGCCATGTCTCACCACCGTTTGGATATGTTACTGTTATTGTCGGTTGTGCAGGACTACTTGTTGTCCCGGTAAAATTCTGGTTTGTTTGATTTGAAATAAGATTGGTATAAGTCCGACTTGATGGAGTAAAAGTATAATTTGATTTACTCGGTGTAACAGTATAATTACCACTTGATGGAACATAAGTAAACTCATAATATCCATCTGTCCCTGTTGTATATGTATCTGTTTTTCCACCAGATAAACTTACTAAAACACCACTTATACCTTGCGAACTCTCATTTCTTACATATCCACTTATTGAAACATTATCAGTAACAGAACCCCAAATACGTGTTCCATATCCTTCTATTGCTGTTACAAGATTTTGAATATAATAACAATCACCGACTAATGCATCAGGACAATCAGTATAATATGCTAAATCATCTGCTGATACATTTTTTATCCAAGCATAATAGTTAAACAACTTACGTAATTCTGGTCCTGCACAACTACCTTCATCAAAATAACCCCAGTCACCAATAGGTGCCTGTGCCATAAACCATAATGGCCATGTCCAGTAAACTGTTTCTGGATTCTGTGGAACACCATTATCACTCTGACTTGTTGGCATCGCTTCTACATAATTTATTATATTTGTCTTTAATGTGCTGTTCGTATTAATATATCTGGCTACTTCTGGTGTTAGATCAAATAACGGATATGGTGTTCCATTATTACCTCTAAACCAATTAGATTGTCCTGAATAATCTAAATGTGCATTACTTCGGTATGTCTCAAATGTTAAGCCCTCATTCATATATGTGACTGCATCATTTTCATATTGCTGTCTCAATGTTTCGTTCCCAAACTGTTTTGCTATCCGTGACATCGCTATCGCTCCACTTATTAACTCGTATGTATGATAACTACTTCTTATGGAACTGTATGCTGATTGTATTGTTGACCAATTTGATTGTATTTGGCTCCAATCACCAGTGTTATTACCCCATAACCATAACGCATATAACATTGTGCCACGACGCTTATATGACCCTGGCTGGTCTAATTCAGGGGCACCCGAAGGGTCACCTTGACGATAAAATCCACTTGCTCCTAAACCGTTTGTTCCCCAAGGTGCAGATATACTTATTTCATTATTGATATATGTTATCATCTGACTCCGTAATCCACTTGATACATACGGATACGCTTTCGCAAATGTCATCATCATTATCCACGGCTCATTATATAATATTCGTGGATTACCTTCCCCGTATTGCACTCTGAACGGCATGAGATGTCCAGCACTGATACATTTTGTTATCTCTGTATCAAGTTTTGCTTTTAATGGATCAGCAGAACTTGATATGTTAATCACATAAGAGGGTTGCTGAACTATCTGTTGAAATGTCTGTGTTAATACTACTGCGGGACATAAAACTAAAACTAATACAAGGGTAGTCCTTATACTCATAAAATCCTCCTTAAATAGTTGGTCTTTTTCTTACTATATTACTGAATTGCTGCTATACACCCAAAATTAATCTGATAATGTCCTGATTCTTGTATAATTAATGTAGGTGTCCCGTTTATACTTGCTATAACAACACCACAATCTCCCTGTGGTGACCGATGTAATGATGGTGGTGGCATACTATTTGTGCCATCATTACCTATCCATATCAAACAATTTGTCCACCGCCATGATGTCCCATCCCAGTTTTCAAGTGCACGAGTAATATATTTAACATTTCCATTAGTTAAATTTATACAATTTGACCAACGCATATGGTTATTTAAATACAAATAGTTACCACCAACAGTTAAAACATAATTATTATCCAATTCGTTTTGAAACCAACCGCTCGCTTTTATATTTAACCAGATTCTATCACCTGTTGCCGGATCCATCGCACTTATATCAGGTGGATACTTAGTACCATATGTACCCGTTCCATCCATAAATGTCGCACTCCTTACTCGCCAGTACATCAGTATCCTGTTCTGATTATCTATTACAGGAGCGCGTCCAGGATACCCTATCCCACCAACACGTCCCATTGGCACTTCTTCACTATACGGACTGTTCCCAGTATTTATATCCATAACATAGAAATTTCTATACAGCGGATTAGCCGCAAGCCAGTTACGAATCACTGTCCGCTCTTGTGGCCATATTCGCGCTGCATAATCAAATACTGACTCACTACTTCCCTTCGCTGGTAACGAATCAAGTTCTGACTCCATCACATACTCACTAAGTCCACGAGGAACTGTTACAAATGTCATCACGATATTATTATATACAACAGGCCAACTATATTGGAAACTCATACCACCTAACTTCTTTCGCCATATTTCTGTCCCATTGCTCGCATCTAAACAATAAAAATACATATTCTCTGCACCAAAAAATATCTTTGTCCCGTCAGTTGATGCTGCAGCTGATTGCATTATCGGTGCACCACTATGCACATGATTTGCATTATCTGCTATCGTCTTGTATCTCCATTTTAATGAACCATCACCTAAATTAATAGCATAGAAATATCCATCCCGTGACCCAACATATACAACATTGTTAACTATTATCGGTGCTACACTTATTCCTGCACCTGTTGCATATACCCATTTCTGAACACCATCTCCTGCATTAAACGCATATATTTTACCATCCATACACCCTGTTACAACAGTACTACTCGCATATGCCGCTGTATGCAGAATCGCTCTCTTTAACTGTTTCTTCCATACTGTTGCACCATTTGTTCCATTTAATGCATAAAATTCTCCATTCGTTGCACCAAAAAATACTTTGTTCTCAGCGACAATCGGTTGAACATCACCAGCAAGAATAACTGTTCTCGTTGATGGATAATTTATTGATACATTCGCTTGACTCACAAAATTTGTAGTGATATGTGATTCATCAACCCAAACCCATTTTGCTGTGTTTCCAGGAACAACCGAAATGGAAGTTCTCCCTGTATGCTGTGCATCATGTTGTAACATTGGCCAGTCCTGTGATTCTACCACAATACAGAGATAGATAATTAATAACAAACTTAAAAACCAAAATTTGTTTTTTAACATATCTCTTATCTCCTTTTTAGTTTTATAATTTATACAATTAATTACAAAATAAAACCGGGTTACTGAAATCCAATTTATTCTATTCTGTTCAATAGAATTATTGACCTTCGGTAACCCGGCTAACTTAGGGCTATATTCTCTGATACCAATCAATAAAATTAGAAAAAACGTATAACAATCTGCATTATCGACAACCCGGCCAACATAGAGTTAATAAACAGATTTGAATTATATATCTATAGAATAATCAAATCTGTAACCCTTTAGTCCCGTAGTTTTGCGTTCTCTGATTTTCACCAGAGTTGCCTTTTCGGGTCTTCAAGATTATTTATAAAGATTATTACAATCTAACAGTATTATTTTAACATAAAATTATAATAAATTCAATAGACAAAAAAAAATTTTTTTAAATTTAATTTACCGACGAATATTATTTTGTTTAATAAAAGATTTCAAGTAATTTGTTTCTGTAGTGATTTTTTTATACAAAACTGTATCAAACTTCTGTTAACAATAGTTAATAGAAAGTTTGGTAAGTATACTTTTTAGTGACGATATCGCTTTTAAATATAGTTCTGGTCCTGTGCATCCATTGAACTTACCACTTGCTGAGAGATGTGGTTCAAGCGATACGAATCCATTAAATTTACTTTTATCAAGATTAAGGAAAATTGCATCATAGTTGACATCACCTTCACCGGCAGGAACAAATATAGGGCTATTTAATTTTGAATCTTTTACATGTACATATTCTATATATCTTCTTAATACATTATATGCTTCTTCAAATGGCTTTATCCCAATATGCGAAAAATTACCAGGGTCATAAAGGAACCGTAAATTAGGTGAATTTATTGTATCAAGTAAATCCTTACATCTTGACGGTATATCGCAGTAAACACCACCTTCATTCTCTACTAATAACACTATATCATTCTTTTTTGCAACCGAGACAAGTTCTTTTATTCTTTTGATAACTTCTTTACGATAATTTTCTATTTTTTCGTTTTCAGGTGGATAATAAGTAAATATTCTTATATATCTTGTTCTAAAAAATTTCGATAATTTTATTGCTTTATCAAGTTTTTCTAACTCAGACTCAAAATCATCAATAATTCTTACTTTTCCAATTGGTGACGCTATACAGGAAACTTTTAATCCTGATTTATCAATAGCATCTTTAACTATCTGCATATCACTATCTGTCCATGTTACTATGTTTTTGTCTTCATAACCACGTAAATCAATATATTTAATATGTTCTGAAACAAGTAGTTTTACTTGTTCATTTATATCAGGTGAAATTTCGTCCCCAAATCCTGTTAATTTGAACACTTATTTTCCTCCTCCGACTCTATTCAATATTTTAGATGTTAATCCTTCTAAATTAAATGCTGTTACATATTTCATTATTGAGTTTTTTACTCTATCAATAACTATTTTTTCAGGATTTTTTATGTTGCAATATTTGCGTAGGTTATTAATTAGTTTTTTTATTGAGGATTCAACTTGCGGTTCATTATACATGTAATGCCCGTTAACAATTATTATCTCTTTAAGTTTCTCTTTATCAGCAATTATATCTGACTCTGTTAATCCTGTATCTTCCTTGAATAACCATTTACGCCATTTCCCAGATTTTAATACTGCTTCTTGAATAATATTAACAAAGTTAGATGTATCAAATTTCTTCTTCTTTGCTGTTTTTTCTTCTATCTCAGTAAGTTCTAAATACGCCTTTGTCTCTTCATGACCGAATTCAGGAGCAACATTTGACATCCCTATACCTATTTCTGGATGTAATTCAAGAATCTTTTCATCTAAATAATCAGTATTGTGTTCTTTAAATAGAAGCCCGTATCTTTTTGCTATTTTTGTAAGTTCTTTCGTCATAGTTAAATTATACTTTCCTACATTCTTTCTCATCCTTAATAATGTCCCTGTCTGTCCAACAATAAAACATGGTCTGGGCAATTTTTTCTCATCAAGTCTTTTCAGCAAATTGATAATAAACTTTTCAAATGCAACTGGGTCTATAGCACTGCCTTTTATTTCTTCTGTTCCAACTTCATAATCAATAGTTCCTAAATCCTTCTCCTTCCGTTTATTTTCAATCCAGTCCATTAACTCTATTATCCTATCTATGATTACTTCTGCTGGTAGCACTGTATCAATATGTGGGTCTTTTGTCGGATCAATATGTAATACAGTGAACCCATTATCCATATCAGATAAATATGACTTTTTTGCTCTATCCATTGACTCGTTAATAGGTAATTTCAATCTGTATTCTTCATCTCTCTGCCAAGGACCACCATGGTCACGCCATAAATATAATATACCATCAAATCCTGTTTCACGACATATCGTATCAATAGTATCAGCAAACCGCTTCTGGTCCCAGTTCATTACATATCCATGTCCAAATTCATCAATATCAATCTGGTTCCTGCTTGGTATAAACATCACAGGAAAATCCTTTTCTTTTGCAAGTTCAATTGTTGCACGGATAACAGTCATTGTCATAGGACCTATTCCTAATAAAGTTGCCTTTAATTTCTCTTCTCGTTCTAAAATATTTAATGTGCTAATAACAGAACGTAAAGGTATATTTTTTAACGATTGTAACATGCCCATATTAAATCCTCCAATCTCGCTGTAGCAATACATTGAACAGTATCAGCTGCACCGTAATATATTTTCACTTCACCATTATCTTCAAGTATAGCACCACTAGTAAACACAACATTAGGAGTAACACCAACACGTTCATATAGTTCCGTTGGCGATAATATTGGTGCATTGGCTTTAGCAATAACTTTTGATGGATCTTTTAAATCTAATAACATTACTCCTAAATGATAGACCGCTTCTGTTCCAACCATAAGATGCACTCCATGCCAGATTTCTAACCATCCTTCTCTCGTCTTAATCGGAACAGCCCCCGGACCAATCTTATGTTTATCCCACGCTTTACCTGTTGAGAACCGTTTTAAAACAAGTTTTGAATTACCCCAGTAAATTAAATCAGGTGAATAACTGACCCAAATATCACCATCACTACCACCACTACCGGGTCTATCAAGCCGACAATAGAGTCCATTTATCTTCTCAGGAAACAAAACAGCATTACGGTTATCAGGTTCTGACCCGAACCCAATAAATTGGAATTTCTCAAAATCTTGCGTTTTTAAGATTCCTATCCTTACCCCATTCGCACTGTGTGCAGCAAAACAGATATAATAACTACCTTCTAAATATGTTATTCTCGGATCATAAATCATTTCATTTGTATATTTTTTGAATTCTTCATCATCAGGTAACTCAATAGGACTTTCTCTAAGTTTGAATTTGTAACCATCATCACTATCAGCAATAAAAAAATAGTTATCAAAATCAATACTTTCCATTCTGCACATCATTAGATACTTATTCTTAAATTTGATTACACCTGAATTGTATATACCTCGACATTCAAACGGAGCATCTGCTCCTGTTAAAATAGGATTCCCTTTGTATCGTTTTACTATCTCTCTTTTTTCATATAACATACGATCTCACAAGTCCTCCTTTCACCAGAAAAATTATACATTAATGATTTAATAAAGAACCTAAATCTAAGGAAATCATTTTAATACTATCTATATTGACTTGCCCTTGTCCCTTAACTTCAAATTTTAGACGACAATAATTAGATTCTTTAGTCCCAATTATAGGAAAACGGAATCGACGCCAACCATTAGGATATTTTCGTGTATCAACAATACCCCAACAATTTGATGGTTCAGCCATAATAAAACCAATATTCTGTGTTTTATCATCATAATAACTTAATAACTCTGCCTGCGATAAACAAATTATACTGTCATTTGATTCCCCTTGAACTTTTATCCATAATATTACTTCATATAGTTTTTCTGGTTCTATCTTGAATACATTGCTATATACAGTAGTAGATGTAACTATTTTCATCGAATAATTTCCATCATGTTTTATACTGCTATCTATCTCAAAATTACCTGTCCATCCATCTTTTTTACCTAATTCAAAATCAGAATTAATAATTTCAGCATCTTTTGTTGCTGCCGGGATATAACTAATTTTCTCTATTACTTTCTCATTCCATACAGGATATTTCTCAGTATATTTTTTAAACACATAATACCCTTTTTGCGGTATATACGATATCGGGATACCACCATATTCTTCAGGCGGTCCAGATAATGTTTTACAATATATCAGTGCAATGGGATCCGGTGGTTTGTAATTTTTTGTTCCAGGATTATCCTCGGCAGATGCTCCTTCATAATAATTTATGCGTTCCACATAACCTGATTTCCTGCAATTATCAATAACATACTCCATATATCTCGCTTTCGTCTTTTCATCTAATCTCCAGCCAAACTCTGTTAACCAAACAGGTATATCTGGATCATCATTAATTTTAGCAAGATACTTTATGTATCCAAGTATTGTCGGAAAATGCTGGATACTTATACTGTTCGGAGCAAAATCAGTGTATCCTTTGCCCATATCAAGTCCAGTATAATAATGGAAATTAAGTCGATCAAAATAACCTTTTAACCCTAACTGATAAAGTTCATCAAGATGATGGTATGCACCACCCCATATCGCATCCATCACAACAAGTATATTCGGATTAAAAGATTTTATTGCTTTTGAAGTTGTTTTCAGGATATCAGCATAGTACCAGGACGGGTCACGCTGTTCTGTCCCTTTAGTGGGCTCTCTATTATCAATCCATTCTCCTGTCGCTTCCTCATTTATTACTTCAACTGCTTCAACTAACCCCGGAGCTACTGATTCACAATATTTTAGGACAGCAATAACAAAATCAGCATAATCCTCCGGTGAATATGATAAAACTTTCTGCGGGTCTTTTCTTGCCCATAACGGTGAATCATATATAACAAGTGAAATTTTGATTTTATGTTTCGCGTCCCTATTTGCAGCTTTTATATTCATTATGTGAAACTCAAAATCCGAGGATCTATCTGACCCTTTTACACCGTTCCATACATAAATATCACGTTCTGGCTCAAGACAGCGCCACGGAACCATTATCCTGAACCGTATCATATTCGCTTGCTTAAAATAACATATTTTACCTATGTTCCAGAACCATGCATTTATTCCATAAGGATTATAATCTATACCCTCTTTGGCTGTTACTAATTGCAAAAAAATGAAATGACTACATATTATCATAAAAAAAATTAATCTTTTTGATACTTTCATTTCAAAACATATACCTCTCTTTCTATCTGTTATTCAAATAACTTAAATCAAGAGCCGATATCTTTATCTCATCTATAAATACAACACCATTACCTTGAACATCAAATTTAAGTCTACATTGGTTGAATTCTTTAGGTGCTACTACAGGAAAAACTATCTTACGCCAGCCAGAAGGATATCTACGTGTATCAACTATACCCAATAAATTAACACCTTCTGTCTTAATAATTTTACCATTCTCACTTACATAATCAAAACTCGGTATACACATTATACTATCCGACGAGTCACCATCCACTTTTATCCAGAAACTTACTTCATATAATTTGGAGTTCTCTATTTTCATAATATCACTTTCAACTTTGTTTCCTGACACTATTTTCATTGAATAATTACCACTGTATTTTACCGTATTTTCAAGTTCATAACTACCACTCCAACCACTTTTTGTTCCTGATTCAAATCCAGGATTAGGAACATCAATATCTTTTAATGCTGCTGGAATATAGTCCAGTTTCTCAGGTTTATCCCATGTTGGATAATTTATGGTAAATTTTTTATATCTATGATATGCATCAGTAAGTTTATATGAGATTGGTTCACGCTCATATTCTGTATCATTATCAAATTTTTCACCTTCATCAAGTGTCTGAACATAGATTAATGCTATATTGTCAAATGAAGTTCCTCTCTCTCTGGCACCTGTGGTCGCAACATAATAATATGCTCGTTCAACATACCCCGATTTTCTGCAAGTATCAAGAATATATTCAAGATTATCGGATTTCTGTTTTTCCGGTAAACGCCATCCGAACTCTGTTAGCCAGATCGGACTGTTATCTCTGTAACGATTAGCAATATTTTTCAAATATCCGATTACTGTCGGGAAATGGTATATACTGATATCTTTAGGTGACTTCTGTTCTCTGATTACACCTGTTATATCTGTTCCAGTATAATAATGTAAATTTATTCTATCAAAATATCCCTTACAACCTAACTGATATATCTCATCCAAATGATGATATGCACTGTCCCAGATACCACTTATTACAACTAATATTTTAGGATTGTATGATTTAACTGTGTTATATGCAGATTTTAATATATCAGCATAATACCAAGATGGGTCGCGTTGGTCAGTTAAATAAACAGGTGGTCTTTTCATATCTATCGCTGATGTCGGATACTCATTTTCTATCTCAACTGATTCTATTATTCCTGGTGCACGGTTGTCAACAAACTTTAATACTTCAATAAGAAATTTACAATAATCTGTAGGACTATAGGATAATACTTTATCACTGACTTTCCTTGCCCAGATCGGTGAATCAAATACACATAATGATATCTTAACAATATTCTCTGTCTGACGATTAGCAGCACGTAAATTTACTATGTTATATTCCAAATCACAGTATCTATCTGAACCTTTACTACCATTCCAAGTATATATACCTCGTTCTGGTTCAAGATATTTCCAGTTAACCATTACACGATATTTCTTAATATTAGCCGCCCTTAAATAATTAACTGTTCCTATATTCCAGTGCCAACTATTAACACCATAACAATCATATTTTTCACAATATCCGATTGTCATAATAAAACTAATAAAAAAAATAATCATAATACTATTTCTCATACAAAAGATGCTCCTAAAAGTATTTTTTAATACAAATATCTGAAAATAATCTTGTACTATAAACCTTATTTTGAACTTTCGAGAAATTTCTGATATGGAAGTTTTATTTTCGGTTTTATTTTAGCATATTTCGCTTCAACTTTATCTATTTTACTCACTTCTTCAACCCATTGCGGTAAACAGAAATCTGTCTCAAGCCATTTTTTCAACATTTCAACACCTTTTTCAGGATCCATATATTTTGTTCCTGAACACATCATATTAACACCATTACCTTTTCTACAGGCCTCTACTGTCTCAACATCAGTTACAATCGCTGCACGAATACCAGGTACTTTATTAGCCGTCATACACGGACCTATCCCTGACCAACATAACATTATTCCATCTGTATATTCACCTGATGCAACCGCTTCAGCTACTTTCTGTGCAAGTTCAACATATGGTTGACTATTAGGAGTATTATCACCAAAATCAGTATATTCATATCCGTTCTCTTCCATAAACTTCCACATCGCTTTTCGAATATCCAATGTGTAGCCTGTTCCGGCAATTGCTATCCTTTTCTTTTTTACATCTTTTTTTTCTTTAACCATTTTTTTTCTCCTTCCTTTTCTATTAGTTCTTTTTTTGTATCTAAAAAACTATTACTTACTTGATTTCCTTACTTCTTCATCAATAATTCTGTTAATTCTTTCCGCAGCTCTCTTTAATGCTGTCTCAAGATCACATCTGCCTGTATAATACATATAGATCTCATTTTCTGCTTCTGTTAGCATGCGCCAGAAATTGATATACGGATTACTTGGTGCAGGAATAGTATATTTCTCTTCATCAATAAAAATTTTATTTATCCCTTCCGGATGTTCAGGATTATCAAGGAAATCTTTTGAATATGCAGCAATCTTATTAGTCGGTATGTTCCAACCTAATCTGCCCATCGCACGCTGATGATCCGGTCCAACAAGAAATTCTAATAACCGAAACACTTGTTCTGGATATTTTGTGTTCTTATAGATAGCAAACCCGTTCGGACCATACATTATATTAACCCTTTTTTTCAGATGTGGCGCTGGTGCTACTCCCCACCTGAATTTTAATTCTTCTCTGAAATTAGGAACTGACCAACGACCAAAAAAACTCATCGCTAATTTCTCTGTTCTGAACATTATACTCGGGTCAACATCTCTTGTAACCTGTATTGGTGGACATACTTTATGTTTCAAAGCGAGGTCAGTTACTGCTCTTATTGCTTCAACACATTCCTTACTATCTATAAGACATCTTTTCTGGTCATCACTGAATAATTTACCACCATTACTTTCAATAAACATCGGATAAAGTGATGCACCCATATATACACCATACTGAACTATTCTGCCGGAACTATCTGTTTTTGTTAACTTTTTCGCTAATTCAATAAATTTATCCCAAGGTAAACTCTCTGTTGATGATGGATAAGGAACTCCTGCTTTATCAAACAAGTCCTTGTTGTAAAACAACATTGCATCAGGACTGAAATCTTTTGGTAATCCATATAGGTCCCCTTCACCAATCTTTTTGCCGTTCCAGCGATATGTAACTAAAGTTGCAGGAAAGAAGTCTGTCTCCTTGATAATTTTACTCTTTGCTATATACGGAGTAATATTCAATAATGCACCTTTTGAAATATATGCAGGTATATCTACCCGATTAATGAAAAATATATCGGGAGCAACATTACCTGCTATCATAACAAGAACTTTATCTGTTCCAGGTCTGTATGTCATAAGTTTTACTTCTATATCAGGATTCTCTTTAGCAAATTTTTTTAATTGCGATTCTATAACTTCTTTCTGTTTACCTATTAAGTCCTCATTAAGAAAAGTAATTTTTACTTTTTCTTTCTGACTTACAGATGTTTGTCCGAAAGAAACTTCTGAACCTGATTTCGTGTCCTGTTTTTTACTACAACTTGTAATAAATCCTAATAATAAAACATATACAAGAATTTTGTTTACTGAATTCATCTGTTTTCTCTCCTTTCGTTTCTATTTTTCTTCATTAAGAGCACGGACTCTTATCTTTTTGATTAGATTTTTATCACCTTTTAATGCTATTTCCTTCTTTTCATTCGGAAATATATCAAAATAGTTATCACTGCACTCAATTTTGTCTGGTGTATCTATCTGCACCATCAACGCATAGTTTGTTGTCCATAACTCCAGTTTAAAAAGATCTCGCTTTAACTGTTTCAATCTGTATCCTATTTTTGTTTTTGGTATCAACATATCTTTGAATCTTAATGAAAAAAATCTGTTCTGAATAATATCTCCAGATGACATTTTCAGTTTAGCATAATAAAAACAATTTTTTTGTAATAGGTTAATATTATCATCAGCAACTTTTACAGAACAGTTCGGACCGATTTTTATGGATTTATGATTTGAGTGGAATATTTTACCTGTGAACGATTGTAATCCATACTCAATATCACCACTTATTGCCAGTAATGTGTCATTTACAATCCAAACTGAGATACCATACTCCTCTTTCTTGAAAACAGGTATCACTGGCTCATAGGCACGCTTGATATAATAATAACCCGGCTTTTTTCTTAAATAGTAATCAACTACTGACCAACTTACTGTTGGCCAACAATCATTATACATCCAGAATAATGTTCCACTACATACAAATTTACGTCTACGGAAATGTTCTGATGCGTATTTCAACAACTCCGCTTGGATAAATTGTGCATAAATAATAAATTTTTCAACTGTAATATCATCTATTTTATCTATCAACATCGTTGATATACATTGTAAACTACCTTCATTACCCCCATTTTCAATTGCACCACCGATAGTGTGATATTTCCAACTATCAGAATCAAGTCTGATCTTATTCTTAGGAAGATATTCTTTTATTGAACTTATAACCGGTGGCGCATACATACCATATTCACTGATGAACCGACATCTTATTTTATCAAAATAACGGTAATCGTATGATTCGGAACCCCAGAACCAGGAATGATGGTCACCTTCCTGTTCATCATTAACAGATAATTTACCGCCATAGGGACTACTCGGCCAGTATGGTCTTGTCGGATCGTATTTCTTACATAACTCAGGTAATATGTGATGATAGATATTCCTACCATAGTAATCATCACATCTGTTCACCCAATCCATCTCGTATATCCAGTCATTCTCGTTATTACCACACCAAAGAACTATTGATGGATGATTCCGTAACCTTTTTATTTCCGAAATTGCTTCTTTCTCTACTTCAGCACAAAATTGGTTATCGTCATCAGGATACGGTGAACATGAAAACATAAATTCCTGCCAGACCATTATACCATAATAATCACATGCTTCATAGAAATTTTTATCTTCATATATGCCACCACCCCAAATACGGAACATGTTGAAATTTGCTTCAGCAGCAAGTTTAACTAAATTCCAATATTTGTCTCTACTTACTCTCGCTAAAATAGAATCACTCGGAACCCAGTTCGCACCTTTACAGAATACTTTTACACCATTAACCATAAATGTAAATGTTTTACCGTTCTCTGGTGTCGGTATCGGCTCCTGTAATAATGTTACTTCTCTTATACCAATATTTGTATTATATTTATCTAAAATCTTGTCTTTTTCTGTTATATCTAATTTAAAATTATATAGGTACGGAATCCCTAATGTTCGCGGAAACCATAATCTGGGATTTTTAATATTAATCTTTGTCGAGATTCTGTTTATACCAGGAGCAATACTATTACTGAATTTTAGTTTTGATACGACTTTAGTATGGTCTGAATTTAAACTGATATTTATATCTGTAATCAGTCCTTTATCAGTGAAATTCTCTATCTCTCCTTCAATATATATATCAGCAGAAGAACTATTCTTAAGTTTACTGTAAATAAAAACATCACGTATTGCCAATTTTTCGTACGAAATAATGTATACTGGTCGCCATATACCACAAGTAATTAATCTCGGTGCCCAGTCCCAACCGAATGTGAACTGTGGTTTACGTACCCATAAACGTTCATTATAAAGATAATGACTACGACTACAAATATATTTTTTCAATTCTTTGCCTAAAGTTAAATCCTGTCCGTTACTTAATTTTATAACCAGTATATTTTCACCTGTTTTAAGTTCGGCTGTTATATCAATACGGTAGGTAATAAATGCATTAGTATGAGAACCTATTTTTTTGCCATTTAACCATATTTCTGCTGTTGTATCTAGTCCTTCAAAAACAAGTTCTGTCCTATCTTTAGTAAAATTTGTAGGAACATTAAATTTTTTACGATATATCCATTTCTCTTTATCTACCCACTTACATTTTTCTGCATTCTTATCATATAACGGTTCATTAATTATACCAGCACGAACTAAATCTAGATGCACATCACCGGGAACTGTCGCTTTTATCCATTTACTATCATCATAATCATAATCAAAAATTTCTGAAATATTATTTATCTTTTTGTAGTAATTAAATGTCCATAAACCGTTCAAAGATAAAACTTTCTTCATTTATATCTTTCCCTGTATTCCTTGATTATACTTATACCCATTTATCTATTGTATTGTAATACAAATAATTATCTGGCAAGTTAAACAATAAGATAAATTATTATGCTAAATATTTATATTTTTGTCAAATTATTTTTTCAGGCAATATTTCTAAATAATAGTATTCTCAAATATTATTTTGCTATATAACTTATCGCTGTTAATGTAAAATGTATTACCGGTGCCCTTATAGAAATTGCCTGCGCTATAAGTAAATTAAATTGTAAATTTAATACATTAAATAATCTAACTTTGGCACCAGCACCTATTCCAACACTTGATTTCATTCCTTTTACAGTATCAAATATTTTTGTATCACCTATTTTAGCGAATTCCCAAACTAAATCAGTTGTAACAATTTCAATAGATGAAGATAATAGGTTCTCTTCATGTAAATTTAAAATCAGTGGTATGTGGTAACTTAATCTAGTATAAATCATAGTATTACCACTGAACTCATTAAATTTGTATCCGTGTAAAATATTATAGCCACCCATGTAATATATATCACTTAACGGCCGCTTTTTAGTATACAATGGATAACCTAACTGTAAACATGTTCTTATCATATGATTGATTCCTAATAAATAAATATATTTTGTTAGATTTGTATCAAGTTGTGTATAATCATATTCACTACCTAATTCACCTAAAGAATGTTTAATATTAACTGATATTCTATTCCCTTTCGGTAACGGTTTATTTTCATCAAGTGTGTTATAAAACAGGTTCAATTGACCATGGAAATTTTTACCTTTATCAAGAACCAGTGCTGTATCAACAGTAGCAGAATAAGTGTTCTCATAAATAATTGAACCGGTTATGTTCATATCTTTTGTCAGATTATATCCTAAATATGGCATAATATGACGAACACGCTGTATCATGTTAGTAGGAGAAAATAATGTCTCAAAATAAACCTGTTCTAGTAAATCTAAACCTAAAAAATATTTCTTATCAGAAAAATTATATCTGCAATCAAGTTTTGAATAGATAAAACTGTAATATAAATCATATCTGTATGCAAAATCAACCATTGTATTCATAATATTCTCGTTCAATTTAAGGTCTATCGCACCATTCGGTAAATAAAATTTTAGTTCCGGAGTAGCAACAATACTTATCTGTTCAAGTTTAACTTCTTGTATAGCTACTAGTAATTTCACAGTCAACAGAATAGTTAATATAATATGTATTACAAATTTCATTGTTCTCATAGTGTAAATTGTATTGAACCTATCAATACTTTATTTTTACATCATCACGAACAATTTACTCCATATTATGTTAGCCATAGTGTAGAATTTTAATCTTCTCCCGACAACTTTTTTGTTTCTTTATTCTTATATTCTACTACTTCACCATCAATAACATCTATTCTTTTTGTATGTCGTCTATCAGCAAATTTTTTATCATATCTGTAAAAACTGAATCTGATATTTTTTCGTGAGTCAAACATAAAGGTAAGTATAAAACTTGTTATACTGAATATTAGTGCACCTAAAAATGCATTCCAAAAAGAGTTAATACTAAATCCTTTTATGAGTTTTGATATAATATAAAAAATTGACCCGTTAATAATAAGTGTAAATAATCCTAATGAAATTATATTAAGTGGCAGTGTTAAAATAATAATTAACGGTTTCAAATATGTGTTAATAATTACTAAAAATAGTCCAACAATTCCAAATGTCTGCCATCTATCTATATTTATGCCAGGAATAAAAAAAACAACTATCATCAATGATAATATATTAATTAACAGTTTAATCAGTATTTCCATCTAATCAATCTGCAAATTGTTTAATGATACTCTTCTGCCATTTGCCACTTATATAGTAAAGATAATTCAATGTAACACCTACAAATGAACTCAAAAGTATACCTACCCAGATTCCACATTCCTGAAGTAATGTATATTTTGAAAGTATATACGCAGTCGGATAACGAAATAAAATAAGTGATATTAACGAGAATAAAAGCATTGTCATTGTGTCACCTGCACCACGAACTATACCTTGGAGAACAAACATTATTGGGAAAAGAAAATAAGTAAAACTGACAATTCTGATATATTTTAATGTATGACCAATTACTTCTGGTTCAGTAGTGAATATTGAGGATACTATCTTCGGAAACCCATAAATAATAATAAAAAATAATATTGAAAATAAAATTGTAATCCGAACAGAATATTTAACTATCTCTTTTACTCTATTATATTGGTTTGCACCTAAATTCTGGGCTACCATAGATGTAACACTCATCCCGATAGCCATTGCAGGCATAAATGTTAACTGGTCTAATTGTATCCCGATACCATACGCAGCTGTCAGTTTCGCACCAAATGTGTTCACTAACGACATCATAAATATACCACTTAATGAAACAACAGCCATCTGAAACGATGCAGGAATTCCTATCGTGAATATTTTCTTGACTATCTCTATATCAAAAGTGAAGTCCCATTCCCTTAAATTCAGTAATGGATGCGATTTTATACAATAATAATATGAAACTATTATCATAACAGCATTAGATAAAACTGTTCCGAGACCAGCACCCGCTACCCCTAATTTAGGAATCGGTCCTAACCCTAATATTAAAATAGGTACAAAGATAATATTTAAAATTGTTGATACAATTAGAAGATAAAATGGTGTCCTGGAATCACCTAATCCACGCAAAATACTACTAAACCAGTTATAGATAAAAGTAAATATTAATCCTGAAATAATGATAACAAAAAATATATGCGATTGCTGCTTTATTTCAGGTGGTGTATTGAGTAAATCCAATAACGGGTTACTGAATATTATCCCAAAAATAGAAATAATAATACAGAGTATCACATTTGTCATAAAAGAATTACTTAATACTTTTGAAAGAAATAATTTGTTTTTTGACCCGTATGCCTGGCCTACAAGTATGTTGGTTGATATTGTAATTCCCATTATAGATGATAAAAGAAAAAATATCAGTGGTGCTACAGAAGATACAGATGCAAACGCTTCATGACCAATAAGTCGTCCAACCCATATCCCATCAATAATGTTATATAATGCCTGTAATAGGTTAGCAAGTAATACCGGAACAGTAAAATATATAATCTGTTTTAAAACATCACCTTCTGTAAAGTCCATCATAAATTTATCTCTTTAATTGTTCCCGTAAATCTTAAATAATAATTAAAATTCTAATTCATTGCTGAAAAATATATAACAAACTGAATTTTTATTATACATTATTAATGTATTTTATTCAAATACAAATTTGTTTGAAAAAAAATATATCATTTATTATAATATTATAAGATTTCAGGTATAGTGAGGTAATTTTTGCTATGAAACAATTAATTATTAATTGGTTTCAGTTAGATAAATTTAATACAACAATCCAGAGAGAAATTCGTGCTGGAATTGTTACTTTTCTTACTATGGCATATATCATTGTTGTTAATCCATCTATACTCGCTGAAGCAGGTATACCGAAAGATTCAGCAATGACAGCAACAATCTTGACTACTATTTTCGGAACAGTTCTAATGGGCATTTTCGCAAATAGACCATTCGCTATTGCTCCATTGATGGGCGAAAACGCTTTTGTTGCATATACAGTATGTAAAGTAATGGGATTCTCCTGGCAATCAGCACTCGCTGGAATACTTATATCAAGCACACTCGTTACAATTTTATCTATAACAGGAGCACGAAAATTCCTTATTGAGTCAATACCACATAACCTAAAATACTCACTTGCAGTCGGAATAGGACTGTTTCTGACTTTTATCGGATTGAATCTGACCGGAATTGTTACATTGGGTGTCCCTGGTGCACCACTTCATTTAGGTAAAGTCAATACACCTCAGGTTCTGTTATCAGTATTTGGATTTTTAATTATGGTGTTCTTCATTTTAAGAAAGATTCCCGGTGGATTATTACTCGGGATACTAATAACAACAATAGCCAGTATTTTTACCGGTATAACAAAGTTGCCAGATAAAATAATAGGGTTACCTCCGAGTATCGCTCCCACATTTCTTAAATTTGATTTCAGTTATATATTTTCAATCATATTTTTTCCTGTGTTATTGACATTATTCCTGATGGATTTTCTTGATATGATGGGTAGTTTAATAGGTTGTTCTTCACTTGCAGGGTTCCTTGATAACGAAGGAAATCTCCCTGATGCACAGAAATCATTATTCGTTGACTCGTTTTCAAGCGTATTCGGAGCGTGTGTCGGCACAACAACAGCAGGAACATATATTGAATCAGCAGCAGGTATCGAAGAAGGTGGTAGAACAGGACTAACAGCAATCACAGTAAGCATACTTTTTATATTGAGTTTATTTTTTGCTCCGTTATTAACAATCGTACCTGCGCATGCATACGGTCCTGCTCTGATTATTGTCGGAATATTTATGTTGAGCCCGATAACAAAAATAAATTTCAATGATTATACTGAACTTATACCAGCATTCTCAATAATAGCATTGATGAGTTTTACATATAATATCGGAGTCGGGTTAATAGTGGGGTTCGTTCTTTATCCGATATTAAAAATAATAACAGGAAGAATAAAAGAAATTTCACATGGAATGTGGTTATTGTTTTTATTGAGTTGTCTGTTTTTTATATTCTACCCATATTAAACAACATGCTTCTAATCACTTAAACTATTATTCTAATTCCGGTTAATCTGCATTCTTAATGTATAACTCTAATATGTTAGTGTGAGAAACAACAATTTAGTTTTGGATAAGTAAGAGTATATTAAATATTTTTAAAAAAACTTAGATAAAAAGGGAATAAAATGATTAGTTTCGGTTAGATTTTACATGATTTGATTCGGTTTATTGAAAAAAAAAATTTTTTTTTGTATTATTTGCTATTATGATTCCATTAAGTTCTGAAACAATAATAAATTTATATGGATTTAAAATCACTAATACATTTATAGTAACATTTATTGTAGACGCAATCTTGGTTTGGATAATATTTAAAATAAACAGAAATATATCTATTTATCCTGCCAAATTCCAGAATATTGTTGAAACAGTAATTGAATATTTTTACAATTTAACTGAACAAATTGCTGATAAGCGTGCAAAAAGTATTTTTCCTTGGTTTGCAAGTTTCTTCATATTTATTTTCTGCTCAAATATATTAGGAATATTTCCTGGTTTCGGAACAATAGGTATTTTTGAATTGGAAGGCACAGAAAAAAAACTTATTCCCTTATTCAGAGCAGTTACAAACGATTTTAATACAACATTTGCACTCGCTGTTGTATCTCTCGTTGCAACACATGTTTTAAGTATAAAATACAATGGTTTAATTGAATACTTAAAAAGATTTTTTTCGTTAAACCCAATATTTTTATTTGTCGGATTACTGGAAATTATCTCGGAATTAACGAAACTTATTTCTCTGTCATTCAGGTTATTCGGAAACATTTTTGCTGGCGAAGTTGTATTAACAACAATATCATCACTTTTTGCATATCTCGCACCAGTCCCGTTTTTAATGTTAGAAAGTATTGTTGCTCTTGTTCAGGCACTGGTGTTTTCTATGTTAACTATGGTATTTATGAGTATATTAACAACACCACATACAGAATAAGGAGGTGAACACTAACTTATGACAAGTATATCAATTTCAGGTGGATTGGTTATAGCATTAGGTGGTATAGCACCAGCAATTGCTATAGGGATTATAGGATATAAAGCTATGGAAGCGATAGGCAGAAACCCTGAAGCGAGCGGAAAAATACTTCCTGCTATGTTACTCGGAATGGCATTTGCTGAAGCAATAGCAATATATTCATTGATTTTAGCATTCAGGTCATAATTTAATTGATAATATAAACAAGTATATATGGACTTTTTGAAAACTTTTGGATTTGATGTAAAACTATTTATTGCTCAGATAATAAATTTCCTTATTTTAGTTTATTTACTCAATAGGTTCCTTTATAAACCTATATTAGAGATACTTAAACAACGAGAGAAAAAAATAAGAACTGGTTTAGAAG
>Ga0078972_1008661_pt1 | contig 20987 bp, 28 predicted proteins | sample YelNatPaOPGAMG01_FD_67568 | JGI IMG/M metagenome (GOLD analysis project Ga0078972, IMG submission 67568) | Hot spring thermophilic microbial communities from Obsidian Pool, Yellowstone National Park, USA - OP-RAMG-01 (SPADES assembly) (version 2) | ecosystem: Environmental > Aquatic > Thermal...
TATCATCGGATTGTATAGAAAAATTAAAAGATTTTACTGAATCTTTAATAAAATATCAAGAACAGATTATAAAAGACATTCAAAACTTAAATAATAAATAAAAGGTTATATGAATACAGAAAAACAAGATGATATTATAAGAATAGGTGAAATAATACAGGACATAATTAGTTATATTGAGGATGAGAAAAGGTATGATTTTTTTAGAGATTACGATGGAAACTTATGGTTATCATTACATTATGGATGTCTTGAAATTCATTATGAAGATGATAAAAACTATATAAGATATAATTTTTGGGATGAATATAAAGAACCAGAGATTCATTTAATATTAAGGTATGGTTTTGAGAAAAAATTAAAAGAATTTGCAAAATCATTAGCAAAATATCAAGATGAGATTATAAAAGATATTCAAAAATTAAATAATAAATAAAAAGGGTCTTATTATGTGCAAAGAAACCCAAGATTGCATTGAAATCCTTAAATTGTTCGGATTATTATGGTTGGGGCAATTGATACTTTTTATATTATTTTGTATCATGAATTGGTTGGACAAAAAGATTGAAGAGATTGAAAGGGAAAGGGACAAATGAATAATTTAGACGATTTTCTTAACAAAATTATTCATGGGGATTGTTTAGAAATTTTGAAACAGATACCTGATGAGTCCGTCGATTTATTAGTTACTGATCCGCCTTTCGGAGTTAGCCAGAAAGGAAGATGTTTAATGCGGTCCGACAGAAAACCAATAACTTTGGACTATGGCGAATGGGATTATTTTGATGACGACAAAGAATTCAATGATTTTACAGAATCTTGGTTTAAAGAGTGCGTTAGAGTGATTAAAAGGGGAGCATGGTTATATGTCTTTTTCAATAATGCAAGGATAGGTTTAATTAGTGAGATACTAGGTCCAAAATATAATTTAAATACAAGGACAATTTATGTTTGGGTAAAATCAAATCCTACCCCGAAGTTCAGGACTACTAATTGGCTTTCAGCAACAGAATTAATTTGGGTAGGTAGCAAAGGCGATGACAGAATTAAAAACTTTATGTCCCAGAAAGAAATGGCAAATTATATGATTATACCAAACAAGTCCATTTTTGGCGAGACAGACCATCCATGTGAGAAACCGAAAGAATTAATCAGTCGATTTATCCGAGCTAGTTCTAATGAAGGCGATGTTGTGCTTGATCCCTTTGTAGGCTCTGGAACTGTTGCTGTTGCGGCTGCTGAATTGAAAAGAAATTTTATTGCGATTGAAAAAGATGAAAAGTATGTCCAGATTGCGAATGAACGACTGGAAAAAACTACAAAACAATTAATATTGCTTTAATTATGAAAAAATTGAGACCATCCAAAAAAATTATAAAGGCTATTACATCTGAGATGAAAAAAATATTTGACAGTTGGCAATCGAAATTAAAGGACAAAACACATTCAAAAGTGCATTTAATCGGAGAATTGTCCAAAGATTTTTATTATTGTTTTTATAAAGATTTTATAAAGTTAGATTACAAAGCAATGACTGTTATTTATGAGCCGGGAATGGAAAGCGTTGTTTGGGACATAGATGTAGAAGATAAACCGGGAGTTAATTGGGAAAGATTTTTAAATGAAATCAGAAAACAAAAGAAAAAGTTATTAAATCTCTGAATAATATGGATATATTAATCGCATTATACATTTTGTTTGTGATTGTTGCAACGCCGATATTGTTCTTCCTGATAATTCTGGCGCTGTTAGTTAGGTTTATTAAATTTGTTTGGAAACTTGGCGATGAAAAGAAAAAGGACAAACCTTATTAACTTCACTTTTTAATATCCTCCTTTAACGTTACAGATTGGCGTATAATGCATTTTTATCGGTCGACCAGTATGGATATACCAGCGCACTTAAAAAGATTGATTATACGAGCAATTAAATATAACTCTTAACATTGTGCGAAAGTAGCGGGGCTGGACTCGAACCAACGACATCCAGATTATGAGAACTTCAACAAAAGAAAGAGAAAAAGAAAAGAACCAAAAGAAAAAGAGAAAAGAAAACCCACATACATCTAAAGGCTAGAGACTATATTATCTCTAGAATACATCCAAAGGCTAGTGAAGGGCGGTACTAGACTACACATGCACATATATAGGGTAATAGACTATAGAAGAACCCATACAGCTAGTGATTAAAGTGGGTTGGTTTTTTCTAAACGTTGTAAGGTTGAAAAAAATTGCAAAGGTTTTAATTGAACTTCTTAACTTCATCGAACATTTTAACGGTAGTATGAAAGATGTTTTAAAAGATTTAAGGTCGAAAGGGTTGATTAAAGAGGTCCGGGACATCTCGGACTCTGATTTCAAAACCAATCGCGGTTGGGTTGAACTTTTCCGGTCCACGCCAGCCGGTAAGGTCGTTAGGTTGGTTGTGCCGTCTCGGACCTACCCCAACCGTTACGCAGCGCTTACAGGTCGGAAAGTCAGAACCGAACTGGTCAAAAGGCTTGAAGATGGTGCTTATGAGGTCAAGGTTGCCTTTCTTGAATAATTCGCAAAAATGAGAATACACTACTTTAACGTTAAAGATTCGTTTATAGGCGAGGTTTTTAAAGCCCCGCTATGTTATATCTCGCCGCCGGTAAAGTGCGCCTATAACTCAAATGCGCAAAGGAATCTATTAAAAGAAAGCGGAAAGCGGTTAACCCGTCGAGTGCCTTTCGTTTCCACGCACAAGACATTTTAGCGTTCCCCATCTAAAAATGTCCAAAAATGATACATTACTTGACTTTAACGTTAAAGTAATTAAAGTTAAGTATATGGCTGATGATGTTAAAAGTGTCGAGATTAAACCTGTGCCGCAGGTCGTTGAGGCTTGCCGCCCGTCTTGTGACAAAGAAAAGAAGGCGGGGGCAAAATCTGGGAGTAGGATAAATAAACCTAAAAGGAGATAGTTTTGACTTATGGCGACACCAAAAGAATTATCGACTCTGAAAAAGGTTCAGCGACGTTTCCCAAAAGCAAAAGGCGCTGAAAGAAAAAGGATAATCGAAAAGTGGACATACATTGGTAACGACGGTTTGCGCCGGTGGAAATACAGCGGTGGTAGGGTCGCCCATTGATTTAGACATCCTACCGATTTGGGAATTAACCGATTCTTTGCTGGTCGGCATTTCTGGCGGCAAGGACTCGGCTGTTTTGTTAGATTTGCTGGTAAAGAGCGGCAGATTCAAGAGAATCCAGCCGTTCTTTTTGTATTTAGTCCCCGATTTAAGTTTTCAAGAGGAATATTTAAAACTTGTCGAAAGCCACTACGGTTTGAAAGTTATTAGACAACCGCATGTGGCTCTTTCATTGTTATTGCGGTATCATAAATATCGCTGGGTTTCGGACCGACAAACGCCGTTTTTAAAGATGACGGAATTAGAAGACGCTTTACGTCAAGAGACTGGAATTAAATGGGTGGCTTATGGACATAGAATCGGGGAAGGATGGCGAAGATATGCAATGCTCAAAGGTTGCGATGGTATTGTCCTTAAATCTCGGCGTTGTTTTCCTATAATGAACTGGACTAAACAGCAGGTTTTAGCCTATTTAAAAGTTAACAAAATACCGATATCAATTGAATCAAAGTTTTTAGGTTTTTCTTTTAGTTCTTTCTTGCCAGACATACTTTTAAGGATTTACGAGAAATTTCCACAAGATTATGAGAAAATCAGGCAGCATTTTCCATTTATTGATGCAGTAATTTTAAGAGCAAGGATGTTATATGAAAAACATTGAACGATTTGAAATAATAAAAGTTAAACGCTCACAAATTAAAGAAGCACCATATAACCCACGCACTTTGTCAGAAGATGAAGAACAAAAACTGCGCAAGAGTATTAAAGAATATGGATTAGTTGAACCGCTTGTTTGGAATAAAAGGACTGGCAACCTTATCGGTGGACATCAGCGCCTTAAAATTTTGGATGATTTAGGTAAAGGCGAAGATTACGATTTAACCGTTGCGGCCGTTGACGTTGACGAGGTAACCGAAAAGAAAATCAATATCATTTTAAACAATACGCTTGTTCAGGGCGATTGGGATATTGAGAAACTAAAAGATTTGGTTATCGAGATAAAAGATGTTGAATCAATCGGATTTAATGATGAAGAAATAAAAGCATTGTTGCCATTTCCCGAAATAAAAGAACTCTTTAAAGAAGAACAAGAAGACGATGAAGAAGAAACAGACGAGACACCGCAGGACACAATGGACGGCGAAATGGACAAATTAGAAAGAACGCAAAACAAATATCTTGAATGGCGAAAGAAACAAGATGAGATTGACGATTCAGAATTTTACGTTGTCCTTGTCTTTGAAAATCGCAGCCAAGCAGACGAGTTTCTGTCAATATGCGGATACGATAAGAACAGCCGATTCCATGATGGGAGAACATTGCTCAACAAACTGAAGAATCAATGAGCAATATCTTCGAAAAACTTAAAAAGAGTCCAGAACAAAGGCTGACACTGACCGCATTAGCCGACGCCACTGGTATGGACCGTAAAACCATCAAGAAGCGTCTGGTTGATGCTGGTTTATACCCTCCAGATTTATATCCGAAAGAGCAAGTAATCGAAGCAATCAAACCTGCGGTTGATGAGTTTGCCAGCATAGAAAAGAAACTGAAAGCGAAAATACTTTATGAAAACTGGCGAAAACTTAAAAGATTAAACGATGTTGAAGAACAAAAATTAATAGAAATTGTTGAAGTCCAAAAATATGTTAATGAATTCGCAAGCAGGCTTAAAATGCTTTTGCAGAATAAATTAATTAATGAATACCCGGCAGCGGTTGCTGGACTGAACGTTGCTGAAGCAAGAGAATTTGGCAGAATTCTTTACGAGGAAATCTTTGATGAAATCCAAAGATGGACAGAGAAAACAAACGTTGCAGGAGATAATACGGCAAGCATTCCTGATACGCAAACGCCAAAAGATTTATGATTGGGCAAAAGACAATATCAGGATGCCTGCCGTCATTACTAAGGGCGAGATTTTTGATGTCAACATATCACGGCATTTTATTGAGATTTTCGATGCCATTGCTGATGAGAAAATTAGAGAAATTAACATTTTAGCACCGCCACGTTCAGGAAAAACTTTAATTGCTGATATTACAGTCCCCTGGGCGATAGAATTTGACAATGCCGCTATTCTTTATGTAATGCAAACGGATGAGATGGCAGCCAGCCATGCAGAATTGCGTATAATGCCAATTCTGTTTTCGAGCCCATACATTAAATCTATTCTACCAAGTGATAAATACAAAATACGGACAACAGAAGTTATCTTTTCTACTGGTTTGCCATTGATAATAACCGGACCGTCAATATCCAAATTGCAGACCCGTTCATTTAAATACGTTATCATTGATGAGGCTTGGGTTATAGCCGATAAATACCCGGGCAGGATAGAAGAGGCAAAAACAAGGTTAGGTGACTATATTCGGGAAGAGTCTTCAAAATTAATCGTATTAAGCCAAGCAGGTAACGATGGCGACGACTGGCACAGACAATATAATTCTGGCGCAATTAGAGAATGGCTGGTTAAATGTATGGGTTGCGGTAAACATTTTTATCCTGTTTTCAACGGGACACGTGACGATGGCAGCAGATTTGGACTTGTTTGGGAACATTTAAAAAATGAACATGGCAAAGTTAATTATCAAAGGGCGCTTGAGACAATAAGATATGTTTGTCCACTTTGCGGATATGAGCATGTAAATGAAAGCAAAACAAAGAGTTACTGGAATTTAAACGGTAAATATGAATATAAGAATCCGATTGATTACAAACCTACAAGATTATCTTTCCATTGGAATAATTTAATTGATTATCCGTGGCCAGAAATAGTCCGAGAATGGCTTTGGGCGATTGAAGCAAGGGACGAGGGCAATGAAATGCCGGTTATACAATTTATCCAAAAGAGATTAGCCGAATTCCCGCAGCATATTGATGTTGAATATTCACACATACCGACATTCGACAAAGAAATAAAAAAGAAATACAGGTTCTTAACCGTTGACGTCCAAAGGGATGAGTATTGGTTAATGGTTGCAGACTGGTCAGAAAATTCTGAAATGAGGATTATATTTGCTGACAAAGTCCACACTTGGCAAGCAATAGATGAGATACAAAAGAAATTCGAGGTTGAACCACAATATGTATTTGTCGATTGCGGATATAATCAAGCGGAAGTTGCTGCACAATGCGCATTACATGGCAAGGTTATCAATGGGAAATTTTATTGTTGGTTTGCATTAAAAGGCTCATCCGCAGAAAACTTCCCAGTTAGATATCAGATGGCAACGATTATGTTGCCTTATACTTATCCGCCTAAAAAACTTGACCCATTGTTTGGTTTAAGATTAGACGACCCAAGACGTGAAAAATTACGAGGTATTTTTGTCCCATTAATTATCTGGTCGAATCCAACAATAAAGGACATCGCAGCCAAACGTCGTCAAATGATGGAGACTGGCGATAAGGTTTTTGTCTCTCCAGAAGTATCCGAACATTTTAAAACTCATATGTATAGTGAACATAAAAAGCAACTAGTCCGTAAAGATGGTAAAATTGTTTGGCAATGGACAAGAATTAGTAACAGACCTAACCATCTTTGGGACTGTTTTTGCATGCAAATTGTGGCAGCGTGCCTTGCAAGGTTAATTAAAGTCATACCGGATGAAGAGAAATTTTGTATTTGAAATTCTAATATGGTATATTAGATTAAATTATGGATTTATTTGTTGGAAAATCTAACGATTGGTTGCTGGAACAATTGAGTATTGCACAGGACGATTATGCACAAGGAAAGACTTTATCCTCATATTCAAGTGGTGATTCCAGCGGGGCAGAATTTGTAGTTATGAGCCCCAGACAAAGAATCCATCAAATACTGGTTGCATTAAAAGCAAGGGGCATAACACAAATCAACGGACAAGAAATCGGCACGATTCCATCGGATAAAACAAGACCACGCTTTGTATGACTCAACCATACAAAATACTATCGCCTACTGGCAATAGATTGGCTGTTGAAGAATTAAGATTAACCAACAAAGCCTATGGTATAGGATATTATGCAACGCCACTTTCAACAGCACAATCGCAATATTACCGTCCCCGGTTTTACATTTCGGGTAAAATCGAGGACATGGCAAGCCCATTCCGTTGGGAATATGTTTCTTTATCTATCCAATTTTTCTGCCAGTTAGGTAATGTTGCTTCCGCTATTCAGCAAAAGGCAACCTATGCAGTAGGCGATGCATGGCGTCCGCATTTTACTGGGTCAAATCGGAGATGGGGCGAGGTTGCCGAGAATTGGCTTTTAAATCAATGGTATTCAACATGTGACGGGCGTGGTGAAATATTCGATTTTACAACAAATCTTTGGATAGACAGCATTGCGCTGGACGTTGTTGGCGATTCTTTAATGATTCTTTATAAAACTGATGATGGTTATCCACAAATCAAGATTTTACCGGGCGTTTTTATAACAAATAACAATGAAAAAGAGATAAAACAAGGAATTTTTAAAGGCAAAAGACTTGTTAATGGGTGCGTATTAAATAATGAAAACAGAGTTATCGGGTATCAATTGCAGGGCATTAATAATGATGAGTTCTTTTATATATCCACATTCGATTGTCAATTGCTTTTCGAGCCAGTTTGGCATAATCAATATAGAGGCGTCCCAAAATTAGCAACTGCAATTCTGGACTGGGCGGATTTGCAAGACGTCGACCAATATTTAAAACGGGCGCTTAAACTTGACTCATCTATCGGTTTAATTAAAAAGACAGAAACGGGACCGAATTTTACAGAGGATATTTTCGGACAACCCATTTCGACCCCATCAAGCGTTGCGATGGAATATCTTTCTGGTGGTGAAATATATTACTTAAATCCAAGATTAGGTGAGACATTAGAGCCATTTACTTCTAACAGACCGCATCCTAATCAGAGCGATTTTATTTATCGCATTGAACGCCGGGCAATTTTAGCCTTGGACTGGTTTCCTGATTTACTCGACCCATCCAGAATCGGTGGTGCTTCAACAAGACTAATCCAAGACCAAGCAAGAGCAGTTATTAAAAGGCGACAAAAAACATTAAGAAAAAGAGCCATGCGGGCTGTCCGTTATGCCATAGCCGTTGCAATTAAAAATGGAATATTGCCACCGAATAATGATGAATGGTTTATGTGGGATTTTGATATGCCAGCGCTTTTAACCGTTGATGCTGGCTATGATGCAGAAGCGGACTTAAACGCTTTAAGATTAGGGTTAACGACAGAAGCCGCTATCAATGCTAAATATGGTAAAAATTGGATAGATACAAGGAATCAGAGAAAAGTAGAAATAGAGAAAGTTATCTTGGACGCAAAAGAACTTGCTGACAAACATGGCATTAGCGCTGAAACTGCTTTGCAATTATTACAAAATCTGAACGTGCCAATTCAAATGAAACAGAACCAACAGGAGGGAACGCAAAATGATAAAAACATGGTCAATGCCGAAAGACAAGTTGGATGAGTTTCTTGCCAGCATTGATAATATTTTAACTGGCGAAGAACTTACCAACTATACTTTATTAAGAGAATACGATGATGATGAGGATGGCGACGACGATGACGTTATTAAATATGGTAATACTGCCATTGTTAGATTGTCAGGGGTTTTGATGTGTAGCCCTAATATTATCGAGAGTTTAGCGGGTGCTGTTGATGTTTCTAATTTACGGCAGGTTGTCAAGGACTTAAAAGAAGACAGTAACATCGAGAATGTTATTTTCCATGTCAATTCTTATGGTGGAGAAGTTACGGGAATCCCAGAATTAGCAAAACTTATAAGAGATATTAGCAATACTAAAAACGTAATCGGTTATACGGATAGGGCAGCGACAAGTGCTGCGTATTGGTTATTAAGCCAAATGCCAGCGGTTTATGCAAGCGAAACCGCTACGGTGGGAGGTGTAGGCGTTTATACGCTAATTCAGGATTTAACGCAACATTTTGCAAAGGAAGGAATTAAAATTATACCTTTTTATCGTGGCAAATACAAACTTATGGGCGCACCTTTCAAAGAATTGTCCGATGAGGAAAAACAGATGATTCAGAAACTTGTGGATTCAGATTACGAAGCATTTAAAACCGCTGTTAAAGATATTAGAGATATAAAAGATGAAGACCTTGAAGGACAAGTTTATCGTGGACAAGAGGCTTTGGGTAAAGGTTTCATTGACGGGTTTATGGATGATATTCGTGAAGTCATTGACAAAGTTATTTGACAAGATAATGGTATTAGATAAATTAATAATAGATATGAAAATTTTTAATATTATAAAGGCTAATCAGAGGATTGAAGAACTGGAAAAGCAGTTGGCGGAAATCCAAACAGACGCCAACGAGAATGTTAAGGCGTATGAACAAAAGATTGCTGAACTAAACGCCAAACTTGCTGAACTAAATGCTTCAATTCAAGAGAAAGATAAAAGAATTGCTGAACTTGAAAAGAAATCCGTCCAAATAGTAGCAGAGGCGGGCATACCTGAAAAGGTTGCAGCAGAAGTGGTTAAGACTTCTGAAAACAATTCTTTTTCCGATAAAAGGACGGAGTTAATACTTAAAATGCAACAGATTACATCCCCAACAGAGAGGACAAGATTTTTAATGGAAAATAAACAATATTTTGGAATAGACAAATAACAAATTAACCAACAGGAGAGGAAATTATGGCGAATACAATTGCTGGTGTAAGTCTACAGGATGTAGCGATAACAACGCTGCCCCATTTAAGGACTGCATTATTGCCGATTAAGGCATTATTTACGGATATATCAGACGAGATTGCCGCTGGGGCGTCTTCGGTTGTTACAAGAATACCAACCACGCCAACTGCTGTTGATGTATCAGCAGGTTATAATGCACAAGATGTATCGATGACGCCTGTAACGGTAAACCTTAATAATATGTATGGTTATCCATACGGGTTTACCGATTATGAACGTAGCCGTTCAGCAGTTGATTTAAACCAATTGTTTATTGAACCTGCTGTTAATGCTCTTGGTGCAAAAATTTTAAGCGATATTGTTACAGTTATAAATGGTAGCGGTAACTTTACGCTAACAGTATCCAGCACGGCGGCTAATTTTAGCCGTAATGCATTAGTCGATATAGCCGCTACAATGACGACTAACAAATTCCCTATTGATAATCGGGCGGTTTTCCTTGCGCCGACTTTCAAAGCGAGTCTTGTTAAAACATTGTTTGCGGCAGAATGGCCTGGACAATTTGCTGAAAAGGCAGAAGGTCTTGTCCCGAGGACTACGGGCTTTGATATTTATGAAACAAATGTTATCGCACCTACCGCTGCTGGTGATTTGGCTGGATTCGCATTCCATAAATCTGCCATTGTGTTTGCAAGCCGAAGAATTGCAGAGCCGACTAATGTGCCGAATATAATCGAAGTTTTGGATGTGACTGTCCCAGATCTTGAAATTCCAGTTCAATTCAGGCGTTGGTATGATCCGACAGCAGGTAAACTGATGTATTCTGTGGCATTATTGTATGGCGTAGCCAAAGGCACTGGATATGGCGTAAAGATATTGAATGCTACATCGTAATGTTTAATAGATTAACCGCAAGATTGGAGCAGTGCCGCAAAGCGTCGGAGCAGTTGTTAGGAAATGAAACTTGTATAATAGATGGGATAGAATACAAAACAACTGCTTCGACGCTATCCGATAGCGCTTTTGTAGATTTTGGCGGACAATGGCCATCGGTTAAATTCTCTTTAAAATTCAGACGCTCAGAATTAGAAAATCCGCCACCTATTGATAGCCTTATAGAATTCCGTAATCAGGTTTATAAAGTCATAAACATTAGATATGCACCTGACAACCAAGCATTTACTCTGGATATAGCACAATTGTGAATCTTTATTGTGAAATACCGAAAGATGAATTAAAAAAGTTTGAACGGGCAATTCAAAAATATGTAGAGACCCGCAAAAAAGATATTGCACAGGTATTAAATCAGCGAGCATACAACGCACTGGGCAGGGCTTTTGCATACTTGCCGCCTTCGAATTTACCAGCAAGACAAAGAGAAGTTGAGAATTATTTGATGCGGATTGCTAATGAACGGGGCGCACCGTTGGCCGCCATTATCATTAACAAAAGGCTGAAAGCGGGCAATATGCCTAAAAAATATCTAAAAGAATCCGCAATAGACCAGCCTGACCCATTAAAACGTAAATATTTACCAGTCGGGAACAAAGGATTATATGGGAGGGCAATGGCAAAGGCTGTCCGCTCCTTTGTATACTATTCAAAACTTTATTCAGGGACATTAAAAGCAGCCTTTTTAGCAATGAGAAGGCAATTATATAATATCGTTAGATTTAAAAAGTGGTATTCATCCACAAGTGGTTATGTAGTTTTCTCATGGACAAAAAGAGAATCCAAAGTAATACCTGCTAATTCTTATGTGCCAAATTATAATGTCGAATTTAAATGGTCGCATTATCTTTTCCCAGCAACAGAAGGTCGCTCAATAAACTATATTGAAAGGGCTTGGACAAGAGCCATCCAAGAAGAAACGGCTGAAATTTATAAACATTTAGAACAGGTTTTGAAAAAATGACCCTATTAAGCAAAATTGAAGAATGTTTTTATAGGTTGTTTAAAAATACGTCAATACCTGTTGATGTTGTCGTTGGTCTGGATGATGAAGAAATTAAACCGCCTGTTCTGTTGATTAATTGTCGTGGCTCGAATGAAATAATCTATAATACGGGCATTTATGAGGTTAACATTGAATTCAGTTTATATACCCCATACGACGGGACTCAGACGAGTTTGGATAAACACAGGGACATTGCAGATTTTGTTTACCAATTAATTTCAGATGACTTTGTGATTACACAATTGAATGATATTGCTAATCAAGCGGATTTAAATCTATTCATTTTCGGCATAACTACTTCTGGACACGAGCAAAATATCCGAGAAAGGAGATATAATTCTATTGTCCGTGCAGAAGTAGTTTGCGTTAATAAAAAAATAAGTTAAACTAATATATAGAAGGATAGACATATGGCAGCGACATTAAAAGGTTGTGCGGTTGTTTGGGGGACAGGTGGCATTACTGCTACTGGTGTAATTATTAGTGAAGCCACTTCAAAAACCCAGTCAGCAAATCTTTCGATAGAAACTGAACAACAGGATATTACTGATAACAACGGTGAAACTGTCGGTAAAATCTTATATAATTTTAAGCAAACTCTTGAAATATCCGTAATACCAGTGGACGCTGATACTGCCCCCACAATAACAGGCGCTAAAACTAATCTTCAAAACCTTTTGCCAGACCCCGGAACGGTGATAAATATAACGGATGGTGATGCCTCTACTAAAATTTATAATGCAGGTAAATTCATTGTTACACGTGCAAGACTTTCGAGGACAAATAAGGGCATGGCAACAATAGATTTAACATGTGAGACCTTCAAAGACCATGATATTACCGCTAATGTATCGTAGTTAAAAATGAGAAATGAAAAAATACTGGGCGATATGGACAAAAGATCCGCCAGTAATTTTAGGTAGGCGACTTAAACGCCTAACATTAGGACATCGCTATCTATTAAGAATAATAAAATCCCCATTTTTAATTTATGACGGTTGGATAAGTCTAACAGATTTACTTTTTGCTGTCATTATTTGCTCTTATGATTATAATGAAGCCTGCTTATTAATCAAGGATGAGAAAAGATTTAAGAAGACCTTGAAACGGTGGTATAGGCTTTATTCCTTGTTTAGATTTATTTATAAATTATTAGGAGTGAGTGAACCATCCATTGAAGAACGAGTAAAAACTTTTTACGATTACTTAAATTCGGACAATAAGCCATTTTATAAATTCGAAGAAGAAGAAACTAAATCCATTGAGTGTCCAGAAGAATTGTTTGTTAAAGTCTACCTTCAAAAGCATTTAGGATATTCAGAAAATGAAGTAATGAACAAGACTTGGGATGAATGTATTTGGGAGGTAGTATTGCTGCAATCAATGGAAGGCAATCTTGAAATGCTTGATGAGAATGATTTTAACGAGACACTTAAAAAAGGTCAAGAACTTATTAAAAAACTTAAACAGGATGGACGATGGCTAAAACAGTAGCAGAACTTGCCGCCAAATTAGGTCTCGATACAACAGAATTCGAGACAAAATTGAAATCATCTTCAAAAATGATTGCAGATGAATTAGGGACAAGATTGCGTAATTGGGTCGGGCGTTATGCTACTTTCGAGTTTATCAAGGATAATTTTAGGGAAATTATTGATGCTTCTCAACGTATCTACGACTTATCCACACGATTACAAATGCCAATTAAAGATGTCCAAATGTGGGACTATATAGCCAAAAAAACTAATTCATCAGCAGAGACATTAGCAGTCTTTTTCGATAGAATACGCAAAAGTCGTGAGGAGGCTGTTAAGGGCAATCAAGAATTAGTAACGGCTTTTGAAATATTAGGCATATCATATGATAAATTAACCAATCGACAATTAAAAGCATCAGACATTGGAATCCAGATATTAAAAAATATTAAAGGTGGACAAGAAGAGTTTGGACCTTATTTGCAAGAAGTAGCGGGTCGTGGTATGCAAGAACTTTTTGTTTTAGCCAGCGAAGATATTGATAAATTGAAGCGGGAATTTGAAGAATTAGGACTTGCCATTGATGAGAATTTTATACAAAGAAACAAGGAGTTTTTTGCAGAATTAAAAACAATATTTGCTCAGATTAAGACAGCAATATCAACAGTTGCTAGTTATGTAACTTATAATCCGCATCTATCTTTACTTGAAAAGACAAAATTAATACTTAAGAATGATTTAGATGCCTTTAATGCCCTTAAAGAAGGTAAAATAGGTTTTTTGGATTATTTAAGTTATCATTACATTCAGGGGTTAGTTAATTTTGGACTAATTAAATTCCCAAAGGGCTCATTTTATTATGATATTCAAAAGAAAATTAATGAATATGCAGAATCAAGGATAGAAAAAAATAAAGAAGAAGTAAAGCCAACAACCAATGTTGAAGAGGCAAGAAATAAAATCCAACAATTAAGAGAATATGAGGCATGGAAAGAATTCTATGACAAAACGCACAGTAAATATGTCGAGGAAGAAAAGAGAATTAGCGAACAATTAAAGAAAATTAAATTTGAACTATTAACCCCAGAAGAACAAAGGCTTGAATTGCAAAAACGATTAATCCAAGCACAAGAAGAATACAATGCAACTATGGATGAAAATGGTAATATTTTGAATAAATTGCGACATCAAGAGGCTGAACTCAATCTTTTGACTATACAAAAACAAATCAGAGAACTGGATTTACAAAGAGCCAAACGACGGGAAACCGATTTCGATAGATTAACAAAGGTCGGCGGACATGTTGGGGCTTGGGAGGATACAGACGTTGCAAATATGCGCAATGAAATTAGACGTCTGAATAAACTTTTGACATCAGGAGAAGCAAAATTTAAAATTGTGGATTGATTATGCCAGTAATAAGAGGTATATCTAGTATAGACCAATCGGCAGTCCTTAAAAGTATCAGTTATCAATTTACACAAGGACAGGGAAGGATATATCAAGAGATTTGGGAATGTGCAACACAATATGTCGCAAATTCTAAATTTAGCGAATTAATAAATCAGGGTTTTAATGCCAACCTTTATCAGGATGGGCCTAAGTATATTATCGAAGCGTCAAGACAATATAATGAGCAAGAAGTAGTAATCCGTTGGGAATTTAACAAGGAAATGATTGAAAAGTCTATATGGACATTGCCATTGGTTAAGCAAGCAGCGGATATATATAATGGCGATGACCCAAACAATAAATTCCGAAGAGCCATTGAGGACGCTTTAAATACCGGTTCAAGTCTGCCAGATGATATTATTAATAATAATAATACCCAAGTTAGAGATATTGCAATAATGGTTTTACATTCATTGAGAAATGGCGAAGAAAACTATTACGCAGAAGTTTATGTTTTATCCAAAACTGTAACAGTTAATTTGACGCATTTGCATTACTATAATATAGATACATACTTTTCCCCATCAAACGGATCTATTGTTTATAAACATGATTATTTTAAAGAGCACATTGCAAATGCTGCGCCGAATCCAATAAACAGTATGGTAACAAAATTAGATTCATGCGTAACGAGTGATCCTGATGATGATTTTTATGTATGGGGATGGCGAATGAGAGCGCATCAAGGTGAATATGAATATTCAAATAATGCAACAAGATTTAATGAAGTGCTTCAATGGGAATTTGCGAAATGGTCAAGATTTTTATATTTGGTAATCCCACAATCATAATGATTTATGTTTATTAAACGTAACAGTTTTAAAGAAGTCTGGAATGCAATAGACAAGATTGCAGAACGTCTTGAATCCTTGAAATTATTACGAGGTGCGGATTATAGAGTCCGTTATACATCGAATGGGTCGATTATTGAATTTGATAATTCTAATGAACCTGCAATTAATGTTAAAATGTTTAGCGTCCAATATGTTTATTATGACTTTTTAAAATGTAGAGAATATTATCCAAAAACAGATTCGGAAGGGACAACAGATATTTATATTTTAAAACCGCCAAGATTAAGAAGAACCGGCAACGATAGCGGATTAACGCCAGAACCAACTAATACAGAAATTAACTATTATTATTTTAATGGATATAAAAGACGTGCTGATTTAAAAATTAAATTTCACCCTGACCAACAGATTCCTTATGATTTTACAGAATTTGATTATATTGTCCCCAGATATACATACCCAGGCAAAAAAACCATTATTTATGCTATTAAGATTAATACGCCTATTTTTAATAATGAATATAAATTATATCCTAATGCAGGCACACCTATAATAGACGAATATGGTCGAGAAATAACCCCAGAAGCAGAAACAGGATTTCCAGATGATTATTATACTAATGGACTACCGATTAATTATTTGGATTTAAACGTGGACGGTAGAACGTGGGCATCAATCTAAAATGCAAACTACAATACAATTTTTTGATTTAAACTATGATTGTGTCAGAGCAAGACGACGAGATGGCAAGATACGTCTTGCTGGGGATAACCCGCAACTTGTTGGAAGATGGTCGAGAATATGGGTTTATTTACCAATATTATCCGATGGTTTACATGCTTACCCACGTGAGATATGGGATAATAATATAAATAATTGGTTACCGTATAATTGCACATACCAGAAATGGCAAACCGATATGCAAATGGATAATCCTTATTTGATACAAACGCATAAAGGTATAATTCCGAGAATTTGGTTTACGGAAGAAAGCGGTAATAAATTTAATTTTTGTTGGACGTATAATTATAGTATACCAGTTGACCCAATGAATCCGCCATATGGCGATAATTCTGATTATTGGAAGGGGGCTAATCCGGGTCAAGTATATGTGATTTATCATGGTTATGAATTTTTAAATGCTATGCGTTTTGATTTAGCACAACGAGCAGGTTATTATACTCAAAAACCGCCACAGCCACCAAACCCCAAACGATGTTATGTGGATGTTTATGTCCTAGGTGTTTTTGAAGGCGCAGCATATTCTAATGGTTATGATTTAAATAATGCAACATTAATTACTGACGATTCGCCTTGTCTACAAGTTAAATGGGATACATGGATTAGATTTAGTGGAGTCCCATCGCCATATCCAGAACTATGGCCAGAATACGGTATCCCTAATCCTTATGGAGACCTGCCAATATGGTTTCCTTTTGTCGTTTATAGAAGTTCATTAATATTAACAATAAACAATCAACCGATAATTCTTAATAATGACCCATATGTTGGGATAGATACTCCGCCAAGAGCATGGCGTTATAAATTCAGATATTATTTTGACCAAAACACTACAATCCATTATATTGCTTTTACTTATAGACCATCACCATCAAATGGCATGAATGTGGGAGATGGCGTCCCTTTTATATTCCGAAATGAAATGGATGTCATGATTCCTGAGCACGAATGCTATTTTCAGGGCGAAAATGAAGATTTAAGACAGGGACAATGGGTTGAAATATTTGTATCACCCGTTAAAGAAGCGGATGAAGTTATTGATGGACATCCTGAATTTGGTCTGGTATATTTAGGAGAAATAGATACTGTAAATATAAATGGAGTATGGGTCTCGTTAATTTAACATTGTATAATGATATAACCAATAGGGACTTGATTAAAAGTCCGACATGCTCGGATAGATATGTCTTGCCTACATTTTACAAGGGGGACACATTACCGATTGTTTACAATGCATATTACCAGACGATTAACAATTATACAGAGACCTATACAATAATTAGCGTGGATGACTATTCAAACGTTAAAATAGGACTTTACAGCGCTGCAAATTCGACGTTATTATCTGGCGTTTTATTAACCAAAAATCAGACAGAAGGTTATTATTATGGCATTTTACCATTAAACACGCAGGCAATTCAAGATGCATTAAAAAGCACTAATAAAATAACCGCTGTATTTGAAATTGAGATAACGGATAATTCAGGCAATATAATTACAACGTATCAATCAAATTGCACAATTGCAAGGGATTATATCACAAATGACATTAACACAATTCCAACGCCTACTGCTGAATATGCTGAAAAATTCTGGGTTTTAAGCGCATTTGTTAAAAAACATCCTGATATTTATGAGCCTATATCGATGATTAGCCCAAATGGGTCAAGGTTTTTAATCTGGATTAATGACAATGGCGAAATTACAACGCAAAAGATTGGTTGATATGAAAAAGAAAATCTTATATACAATATTAGGATTACTAATAGGCTTCAAAATAGTGGCTGCGGACGCATACAATATCGTTACAGTTACAATTACAAATGCAGCCCAAACAAATGGTTGTTGGATAACAGTTAACAATCAAACGAGGTATTCATGGACTTCTACATCGCAAACTAACTATTTAATTGCTGATAATATAGGACAGACAACTACAAATATTTTACGCTCATATGCAGAATATCCGCATTCTGGCGTATCGGTATCTGTTTTAAATGACCATCAATTGGTATTTCAAGGGTTTAATTTAACCTTTGCTTTGGACAGTAATTTAGGATATTTTACAAGCAATTCCGTTAGTTCTCCGCAAACGTTTTCATTTCAATTGCCATTCTCGAATTACCAGAATGATGCACAACGTTATTACGCTGCTAATGAATTGTTAAGGTCTTTTGATTATCAAACTAATGCTATTAAAAATATTATAGTATCCAACCTCAATGTTTTAGGCAACATAACAAACTGGGCTTTAAGCGGATTGACTTCAAGGGCATTAGGGACTAATGAATTAAAGGCAGGGGCAAATATTAATATTGTTAGAAGTAACAACGTATTCATTATTGACTCATATGCGAGTGGTGGGTCAAAGGATTTTTTAGGCGACCAGTTTTTCACTAATGCAAACAATCAAATAGCATTAAAAACCAATCTTAATCTGACAAACATAGTGGCATCTAATATTACGATTTCATCAATCCCGAATAGCGCTGTTGTTTTTAGCACAAACAATTTTTTACAGGGTAGCACAAACTTTGCATGGCTTGACTTATCAAGAAAATTAAGCCTTTCTGGGAATATAGATTTACCAAATACATCCACAAATCAATGGGGTGTGATTTATAAAAATGGTGTCCCATTCATACATAATTTTAATTATGGTTCAAATACTAATAGTATAACAACTACAGGGCATAATTTATTTATCGGAGAAAATGCAGGCAATCTTACAATGGGAGCAAATGCAACAGCAAATTATCATGCATCTTATAATACAGGTTTAGGGTATCTTACTTTGAATGCCAATATGACTGGATATTATAATACAGGTATAGGTTCTAGTTCTTTGTCTAAAAATACAACTGGATATAATAATACAGGTATAGGTAGTGGTTCTTTGTATGACAATACGACTGGATCTTTTAATACAGGTATAGGTATTGGTTCTTTGTATGGCAATACGACTGGATCTTTTACTACAGGTATAGGTGCTAATTCTTTGTATGGCAATACGACTGGATCTTTTAATACAGGTATAGGTGCTAATTCTTTGTTTGGCAATACGACTGGACTTTATAACATAGGTATAGGGTTAAATTCAGGACGATTTATTTGCGATGGTTCAACGACATTAATAAATGTAAATAATAGCACTTATATTGGCGCTCAAACAAAAGCATATACAAATAATGTTATTAATGAAAATGTCTTTGGATATAATGCTACTGGTAATGGTTCTTATACATTTACTTTTGGCGATAACACAATTACCCAGCATGTGTTTACAAGAGGGATTATCGCTCTCGGGACAAACCAATCAACTGTAATTCCGCAATCTGACCCTGTCGGAAAATCTTATATTTATTCTAGCACAAATGGACAGATAATGTATAGGTATCCGGATGCTGGTTATGCTCGAAATTTATATTTGCATAATATGCGAGGCACTCCACAAGATATTAGCGATTATGCGACTAATCAATGGCAAGTTATAAGCGGGATCGATTTTCCAACACCTGGGACTTGGTTAATATTGGTTCATGGTTATGCAGTGCCTAATAGTTCAGATGAATGGATTCAAATCGGAATTGCTGACGATGATTCTAATTTCTTCACATTTAATGAAATAAGAGCGTATCAAAATCCATTTTCGATTGTTTTAACTGTTGATGTAGCGGACTGGCAAACCACTGATTATTTTAAATTCCAGGTTAGATATGCCACGATTTATTATCCGATATATGTATTTGCACACATTGAAAAAGTTAGGTTATATTAAGATTATGAAAAGTATATTGATGATAATAATTGTATTAAGCACTGGATGGCTATATGGACAGATAGTTGGGACTAATCTTGCCCCGAATCCAGAACATATTGCCGCAATTATTTGGCGTGTTGACCAGATTAATGCCGAAATAGCACAAAGGAATGCTGAATTGCTAAAATTACCACCGAAGACAAATGAATTAGGCGAAGTTATTGAAGTTAAAACTAATAGATTTATAACGTATCAAGAATATTACAATGAAAGGATATTAAAACCAGCATTAAGATGGCATGATAATGCATTAAATGAATTAGTGAACAAATACAAAGCCAGCCAAAATCCTGTTGATACAAACGATTTAATAAAATCATTCATTCAGGCAGACCCAACTACAAAATCCAACATTATTAATATTTTGAAAGGGACAATTAATAATAAAAAAACGACTCCGTTGAATCCTTAACGCCTATGGACAATGACAAAATCATTGAAAAATTAACACGATTAGAAGCGCAGATTAGCGATTTGCGCTGTGCTATAAATGAAATTAAGACAATGTTTGAAAATGGGTATCATCCTGCTGCCATGCGGGTTGAAATTGATGGTATAAAAACCGCTGTGCATGAAAACACTAAAACGATAAAATATATTTTGACATCCATTTTTGCGGTATTTATTGGTTTAATAGCAAGTTTATTAAAAAAATGAAAGGATAAACACTATGGATACAAACATAATAACTAATATTGTAGTTCAAACGCCATCATTGAACCTTACAACGGAATGGGCAAACAATGTAATAATGGTATCAACGCCATTCATTGTCTGGGGGATTAACTGGTTGCTTAAAACCAGTTTTGGGCAAAAAATTAAAAACTTTTTACCTGCACTTGCGCCAGTGTTTGGTTTTCTGACTGGATTAGTAACAGAATTAATGACAAAAACATCGGGTAATTTATGGTTTTATATTCTTCTTGGGTGCGTGGCTACATGGTTAAATGAGTTTGTTAAACGTTTTACAAAGAAGGA
>Ga0078972_1008663_pt1 | contig 20983 bp, 18 predicted proteins | sample YelNatPaOPGAMG01_FD_67568 | JGI IMG/M metagenome (GOLD analysis project Ga0078972, IMG submission 67568) | Hot spring thermophilic microbial communities from Obsidian Pool, Yellowstone National Park, USA - OP-RAMG-01 (SPADES assembly) (version 2) | ecosystem: Environmental > Aquatic > Thermal...
CAGGGGCTCAGGCAGGAAAGAAAAACTTCTTATAGCAGGTATTATCTCTTCTATGGTTGCTATATGTGTTAATGCTCTTGCGTCATTTCCATTTAAGAACCCTGCGACATTACTGCTTTTCTGGACAGATGTCTCTTTTATAGGTGGTATATACAGGAAGAGGGTAGGGGAGAAAAAGATAGGTGTTTCATACTCATTGTTGAAGTGTTATCTTTTAATTTTTGCGGTAACAGGGCTTATTTTAAGTTATATGGGGCTACAGGCGAGCAGGTATATCTATTTAGCAAGGAATACGCAGGGAGAGACATCCTTACAGTTTGCTGAAAAATCCACTATGTATAATCCCTTCTCTTATAAATACCTGCACTTTGCCGGAACCGTTGCAATGAATACAGGAGAATATCAAAAGGCATATACTTTATTGACAAAAGGTGTTAAACTGAACCCTTATTATGACTCACTTCATAATAACCTCGGGATGGTATATCTTCTCACAGGTAATATAGAAAAAGCAGAAGAGGAATTTCTTATAGCATTGCAGTTAAATCCCGATAGTTATGAATTTAACAACAATGCTGGCTTTCTATACCTTACTACAAAAAGATATGATGAGGCAATAAAATATCTAAAAAAAGCAACTCAACTGAAGCCGGATGCCTATCTCTCATTTTACAGTTTAGGTCTGGCGTACTATATGGAAAAACAATATAAAGAAGCAGAAGAGCAGTTTAAAAGAGTTCTTGAAATAAATCCATCCTTTATACCTGCAAAGGAGTATCTTAAAAAAATTTCCAATTAGAACTTGATACTTTTAAATTGTGGGAGATAGTCCTTATTTTTCTCAAGCATCTCCTTTACCATCTTCCTTATCTCTGCAAGAGAAAGAACACTCGCCGTTACAGGGTCATAACAGATAGAGTGATACACCATCTCTGCATTCCCTGTTATAGCGGCTTCTACAGCCATCTCTTCAACTGCTATGTTTATATTGTTTAGAGCGGCACACTGTGGAGGAAGTGGTCCTGCATATATTGAATTAAAGCCCCTCTTATTTGCTAATACAGGGACCTCCACACAGGCATTTTGAGGTAGATTAGGAATAAGTCCTGTATTGGGAACATTGCCGTTAAATAAAAATGGCTCTCCTCCCATATAGGCATTTATTATACTTGCTGCATATTCATGGCCTCTTTTAAGGTCAACCGGTTCCTTCAACCACTTTTTTATTTCATCCTTCCATATCTCTTCTCTTTTAAGGTATTCTTTGAGGATGTAGCCATACTCTCCTGGATTCCAGCCAGTACCGTGTGTGCAATATTTTTCTATCAGGTCGGGTCTCTTCCTGAACCACCAGTTGTATTCAGAGTTATGTCCACTTGACTCAGTTACATAATAACCGAGTGCAAGAAACATCTCATTCCTTACTATCTCTTCCTGATATATTTCTTTATTCTGTGTTATTGCTTTACGAATAAGAGGGATTGCATCCTTCCCTTTCCACTTAAACTCAATAAACCACGCCTGGTGATTAATCCCTGCACATACATAGGTTATATCCTCTATCTTTGCCCCTATCCATTTTGCAAGCATCTCTGCGGTTCCCTGGACACTATGACAGAGACCTGTTACCTTAACATGTGATTTTTTTTGCATAGCCCTGCAAAGCATAGCCATAGGGTTGGTATAGTTAAGGAATATTGCATCAGGACAGTTTTTTTCAATATCCCTGCATATATCAAGCATCACAGGTATGGTTCTCAGTGCCCTGAAGACACCTGCTACCCCTCTTGTATCACCAATATTAAAGTCAACCCCATATTTTTTGGGTATCTCTATATCATATCTCCATACCTGAACACCACCCGCAAGTATGGTGCATATCACAGCATCAGCACCTTTTAATGCTTTTTCCCTATCCATTGTCACTTCAAGTTTTGCCGGATATTTACCTGCTGCTATAATCTTTTCCACCGCCTCTTTGATAAATTTAAGGCGCTCTTTATCAATATCCATCAAGCTTATAGTGGCATCTCTTAATAAAGGGAATGTGAGAATATCCTTTACAAGTGTCCTTGTAAAACCGAAACTTCCCGCTCCTATAAAAGCAATCTTGGCCATCATTCCTCCCCTGTTAAATACACCTATTTTATAACTTTTTTTATATCTGTCAAATAACCGAATTGACTTATAAAAAGATATTGTTATAAAATAATACAATGGGATTTATAATATTTCTTCTTGGGCTTGCCTTTGGTAGTTTTGCCAATGTGGTCATATACCGTCTGCCAAAAGGTAAGTCCATAGTAAGACCTGGCTCCCAGTGCCCTTCCTGCGGGAAAAATATTTTGTGGTATGACAATATCCCGCTTTTGAGTTTCATCTTATTAAAAGGCAGATGCCGTTTTTGTAAGGCAAAGATATCTGTCAGATATTTTATTGTAGAACTCATTACAGGGATTCTGTTTTTTGCCTTATATCTGAAGTTTGGATTGACAATAAATCTACTTATATATGCAGTGTTTACCTTATGCCTGTTGATAATGGGCTTTATAGATATTGATACATATCTCATCTCGGATGTAATTGTTTTGCCTGGTATTGTTCTCGGCTTCCTCTTTTCTGTCTTTTTCCCGCAGATGCACTATGGCCTTACAAAAGCAGGGAGTATATGGTATTCGCTGATAGGTATTTTAGTAGGATGTGGAATACTTATATTTCTTGCTATGGTTGGCAAACTACTTTTTAGAAAAGAGGCAATGGGAGGAGGGGATATAAAACTTCTTGCAATGATAGGTGGCTTTTTAGGATGGAAGAGTGTATTTATAACCATCTTTTTTGCCTCTTTACTCGGAACTATTATCAGTTTAACACTTATAGCACTGAAGAAAAAGAAGATGGAGGACTATGTTCCATTTGGTCCCTATCTTGGACTGGGTGCCATCATAGCCCTCTTTTATAAGGGGATGCTTTTCCTTGGTTTTTTTATAAATTAGAATACATCCCTGATTTTTATATTCCATTTTGACATTTTTTTAAAAACATTGTAAATTTGAAAAAACAGGGCAGGGATTATGAGCCAGGCAAGTATTGAAATTGTAAGAGAGTTTTTCATAATCCACAACTTTTTTGTCCTCAAAAAAGAGGATATTCTGTTTGTCAAAAATGCTGAATTGACCGAGACAGAAGGGATAGACAGGTTTGTCCTTTCCGGAAGCGAAGTAAGCAAGGTTCTGAAAAGTGCTGTTGTAAAGCCGGTCTGCTGGCATACAATGAAGCTTACCCCTGTGGTTCTTTCAAGATTTCCTGAGATATTTGAGTTTTTAAAGGGAAGATATGCACTGGAAAGCAAGAAATTCTTTCAGGGAGAGGACTTTAAGAAGATACTTGTTATCTCTTCCCTTCCTGCCTCTGAGAAACTTCAGAAAGAGAGTATAAAGATAATGAAAGAAGAGGGAGTTGACCATATTATTACCTTTCCTTCAATTATTGCCCATCTGATTGAAAAGATAGATGCAAGGTATGTATATCTTTCTTCTGTTAATGAGATATTCAGGGTCTTGAAGTTTTATAAATTTTTTGCTGAAAAAGAACAGAAACTCCCATTTTAAAAATGAAGATAACACTGGAGACCCCGCTTGAATCCCTCCCCTCTGTTGGTGAAAAACGTGCGAAAGCACTTGGGAAACTTGGTCTGATAAATGTCCTTGACCTCCTTTTTCTTTTTCCCCGTAAGTATCTTGACCTGAGAAACTTTAAAAAGATAGGTAACCTTCTTCCTGATGAAGTGGCATCTGTAAAAGGGAGGGTTATGGCAAGGGAAGAAAAGAGGTTCCCTATAAGAGGCAGGACATCATATCTTAAGGTTGCTATATCAGATGGTTCAGGGGTTCTCTTCCTCGTTTTTTTCAATCAGCCATATCTTAAAGATGTTTTTGTAATTGACAGAGAATTTTTTATAAATGGGAGGGTAGAAGTTTTCAATGGACAGATGCAGATGGTGAACCCCCTTTATGAAGAATACAGGCAGGTAAAGAAGGACTGGATTCTACCTGTATATCCACTTTCATCAGGCCTTACCCAGAAATATATGCGAAAACTTGTAAAGTTTGTCCTTGATAAGGTTGAAGAGTATCCATCAGAGATATTGCCTCTGGAGGAAAGACAGCAGTTGAACCTCTCCGGTATAAAGTTTGCACTTCAGAATATACACTTTCCCAGGTCAGATATAAACCTTGAGAAGGCAAGAAACTATCTAATCTTCAGAGAATTTTTTATACTTCAATTAGGGCTGCTTCTGAAAAAAGAGATAAGCCAGAGGATATCTGTGGATGTATCTATTGATACAGAGGAAGATGTTATTTCTATTTTCCAGTCCTATCTCCCCTTCAAACTTACAGGACCACAGGTTCAGGTGATGAAAGATATACTTATGGATATTAAGAAAGGAAAGGTTATAAGCAGGATGATACACGGAGAGGTGGGTTCAGGAAAGACAGTTGTTGCTATATTTGCCCTGTGGCTCTTTTCACGAACAGGGTATCAGTCAGCTCTTCTTGCTCCCACAGAGATACTTGCGGAGCAGCACTATATCAACTGGCAGAAGTTTTTTTTAGAACAGGATATTCCTGTTGCACTTCTTTTGGGAGAGTTGCCTGAGACAGAGAAAAAGAGGATAAAAGAAGGAATAAAAAGTGGAGAGATAAAGGTATTAATAGGAACACACGCCCTTCTGACAGAATCAATAGAATTTAAAAACCTGAAGATATCTGTAGTGGATGAACTCCACAAGTTTGGCGTCCGACAGAGGGAGCGACTGAAAGAGAAAGGGGAGGGCGTCCACTATATTGTAATGAGTGCCACTCCTATCCCGAGAAGTGTTGCCCTTACCTTTTATGGCGCTCTTGATGTTTCAGTAATAGGACAACTACCTAAAGGAGAACGAAGGGTTGTTTCCTATATATTTCCTGTTGAAGAAAAAGAAAAAGTTTATGAGTTCATCAGATATCAGAGTTCGCAGGGTAGACAGGGATATGTTGTTACTCCTGCGATAGAAGGAAATGAAGATATTGAGTCAGCGATTGAAGAGTATAGCAGGATTAAAGAAAAGTTTACTGATGTTTCTGTTGCCTTGTTGCATGGCAGGATGACATACAGAGAGAAAGATGAGATAATGAAGGGGTTCAGAGAGAAAAGGATAATGTTACTTGTAGCAACATCTGTAATAGAGTCAGGGATAGATGTCCCTGATGCCACCTATATTGTTATTGAGCAGGCAGAGAGGTTTGGGCTGGCGCAACTTCATCAGTTAAGAGGCAGGGTGGGAAGGGCAGGGGAGGCGGGCTACTGTATCCTTGTCCCTTATTCTTTCAATGATAAAAATATAATGGAACGTCTTGAGAGTTTTGTCCAGACAGAAAGCGGTTTTGAGATAGCAGAGATTGATTTAAAGATAAGAGGGCAGGGGGACCTTCTCGGTGTGAGGCAGCATGGTATACCACCATTAAGGATAGGTAATATCGTCAGGGACATGGAACTTCTCGGGCTTGCCAGAGAGAAGGCAGAGAAGGTTATAAAGTCAGTGCCTCCTGATGTTATTAAGGAAAAGTTTTTAAGAGAGGTCTTTGTAAATGAATAAAGAGATAGCGGTCTTAATCCCTGCACATAATGAAGAAAAAACGATAGGGGAACTGGTTTCGGAACTTAAAAAGAGGTTTGGGACAGTTGTTGTGGTTGATGATGGCTCTTCAGATAGGACAGGTATTATAGCAACTGAGAATGGGGCTACTGTTTTGAGACATCCTGTATGTATGGGCAAGGGTGAGGCATTAAAGACAGGTTTTCGTTATATATTAGAAAATTTAGTGGGCATATCTGCTGTTCTTACAATGGATGGAGATGGCCAGCATAAGGTTAAAGATGTAGAGAGCTTTTTGGCCGCCTATCGCAAACAGAAGGGTGTATCTATATGGGTAGGGAAGAGAAAGATAAAAGGGACAGAGATGCCTTTTATAAGGCGGTTGACTAATATAAGTATGTCTATCATCATCTCTTTTCTTTCCGGACAGTGGATACCTGATACACAGAATGGCTTTCGGTTGATAAAAAAAGAAGTAATTAAAAATGTTCACCTTATTACATCCCACTTTGAGACAGAATCAGAACTTTTGATAAAAAGTGGATGGCACAGATACAGGATTGCTTCAGTTCCTATCTCTACAGTATATAGCAGTGAGAAGAGTAAGATAAGGCCTGTAACAGATACCCTGCGTTTTTTTAGAATGCTTGCAGTTATTATTTATCCCCCCTTGATGAGGCTATCCCTTACCCATATCTCCTCCCCCTTGAGGGGGGAGGATGTAGGTGGGGGTGAATGAAGGAAATGGGAAATCTGGCTCACGACAGGTGCTTCGGTACAGACAAAACTACGCAGAAATCGGGCTACGGCGAACTCACCCGTCTCCGAAAAGTTTCTCCGACGGGTTCAGACACCGCCTACGAAGGATGTCCCGAACGCTTCCGCTTTTCTGCTTGTTTTGTTTCTGTCCCTTCGCAAGTCGTTCGCCAGACATCCCATTTCATGTTTGACAGTTAGAGAGAAAAAAGAGAAAATTGTGGGTAAGGGATAGCCCTATGGGGAGAGGGGCAGGGTGAGGGGAGAAAAGGGAAAAACAATGGTTTATAAAGGGGTGTGGCTGCATAATGTGGCAGAAATGCTGGAGGCAGAAGATGGTGTGATGCTGACAAGGGTCCCTGACAGATTAAGGATGGCTGTAAATCCCGGGGTACAGTCACTGGCATTGCATGGGACTGGTGTGGAGATAAGGTTTAACCTGAAAAGTAAGGAGGCAAGGATTATCCTTAAAAGTAAAGAGGAAAGGACTTCTATAGGTGAGGTCTATCAGGGCAACTTTTTATTCTCCACATACCTTATCAATAACAGGAATTCTGAAGTTATAATTTCCCTGCCAGGAAATATAGAGAAACTTAAAGAGGTCTCGCAAAAAGAGTGCCATCCTTTTGAGGCAGGACTTACAAGGGTTATACTTCCATACAGAGCAACCTGTGTTATTGTGGATATTGAAGGTGAGTTTGAACTCCCCCGTAAGGAACAGCTCCCGGCAAAAAGTTATCTGGCATACGGCTCGTCTATCACACATGGGGCTACTGCTACAAGACCCACAGGGACATATGCAATGCGGACTGCACAACTCTTAGGTGTGGACCTGATTAATTTAGGTTTTTGTGGAAGTGCGCTCTGTGAGAAGGAGATGGCTGACTATATAGCAGGTAGAAACGACTGGGACTTTGCTTCCCTTGAGATGGGGATTAATATGATATCTAGATTTGATGTCTCAGAGTTCAGAAAAAGGGTGGAGTATTTTGTTCCTGCCATAGCAAAGGCACACCCTGATAAATATATCTTCTGTATAGATATGTTTACCTTCTATATGGACATGGAAAAAGAAGAGCGAAGACATAAGTTATTCAGGAAGGTCGTTCGTGATGTAGTAAAGGAAGTCAATTCAGATAAGGTTATACATATTGATGGAAGGAAACTCTTGAGAAACTGGTCAGGTTTATGTACTGACCTTGTCCATCCATCCCCTTCAGGTATGGAAGAGATTGCAGGGAACTTAGCAGGGACAATGAGTAAAAAGGTTAAAGGTAAATGAAGACAGAGAAGAAGATTGGCTTTATAGGAGATGAGGCAGAGATAGAGTTTTTTAAGGCCTTTGGTGCGGATGTATTCCCTGCATTAACTGTAGATGAGGGATGTAGAGCCATTGAAAAACTCAATCTATCTGAATATGGTGTTATCTTTATCACAGAAGAGGTATTTGATAGTGAGAGATTTAATAGATACATAATGGAGAAGAAACTGGTTGTTATACCATCTCTGAAGTCAAGAAAAGGGAAGGGTTATGAGATGATAGAGCAACTGATTAAAAAGGCAACAGGAATGAAAGGATAAGAAATGGAAGAAGGAAGGATAGTAAAGGTAAGTGGACCACTTGTTCAGGCAGAAGGTATGAAGGATGCCCGTATGTATGATGTTGTAAGGGTTGGAGAGGGAAGACTGATAGGAGAAATCATACGGATTGAAGGGGGTATTGTTTCTATACAGGTATATGAAGAGACAGAAGGACTGAAGGTAGGGGACCCTGTATTTGGAACAGGTCAGCCACTCATAGTGGAACTTGGACCAGGTCTTCTCTCAAATATCTTTGATGGAATCCAGAGGCCCTTGTCAAGTATGGCAAAAACAGGTGACTTTATTACAAAGGGCATCCAGATACCTGCACTGGACAGGGAAAAGAAATGGGAATTTAAGCCGCTGGTCAAGAAAGGGGATGCGGTCTCTGGTGGTGATATTATAGGAGAAGTACATGAGACAGGTATCCTTGTCCATAAGATAATGGTTCCTCCTGGACAGGCAGGGGAAGTTATTGATATAAAAGAAGGTAGTTTTACGGTTGAAGAGGAGATAGGAAGGATAAGGAGAGAAGACGGGCAGGAGTTCCCTTTATTTCTTATGCAGAAGTGGCCTGTCAGGGTAAAAAGGCCTGTAAAGGCAAAGTTGCCTCCTTCTGAGCCACTTGTGACAGGGCAGAGGGTAATAGATACACTATTTCCTGTCCTTAAAGGTGGAACTGCCTGTATCCCCGGACCCTTTGGCTCCGGTAAGTGTGTAACAGGGGATACACCTGTTTTATCTAAGGATGGGTTAAAAAGGATAGAAGAGATATATAAAGAAGCAGAGGTTTCAGGGAAAAAGGTTAAAGGAGAAGATGAAGAATATATACTTCTTAAAAAACCACTGGAGGTATACTCTTTCTATGATGGCAGGATAGTAAAGGTTTTCTCTACGGTTGCATATAAGGGATATACTGATAAGATTATAAGAATTTATACAGATGCAGGGAGGGTTCTTAAGGTCACACCTTCACATAAACTCTTCAGGTTCAAAGAAGATATGAGTGTAGAGGAAGTGCCTGCTATAAACCTTAAGGAAGGAGATTTCCTCGTTGCTCCGAGAAGACTTCCAGCCAGGGGCAGAATTTATAAGATACCTGTTTATGCAATCTTCAAGGATTACAGAAGCAAAGATGAGGGACTTAACAAAAATGTGGGCAGGTTAATATCCATAATGAGGGATAGAATGGGGTCTTTCCAGAAAGTATCAGATGAGTTAAATGTCTCACTGGAAGTTTTAATGGGATACTGTAAAGGGAGAAATAGTCCAACATTAAGATTTATCAAATTGCTGTATGAAAGGAGTGGGCTTAAAGCCCCTTTACCCGAAAAAATAAAAGGACATGGAAGGAGCACTGCTTACAGGATACCATCACACCTTGACGAAAAACTATCTCTCTTTCTCGGACTTCTTATGGCAGATGGTATGGTGAAAGGGCGTTCTATAAAGTTTTTCAATAACGATGAGAGGATAAGGGACCTATATTCTTCCATTGCTTTTGAACTTTTTGGCGTGCGGCCTAAAGATATATATGCAAGAACTGTCAAATGTTTGTTGCTTGAGTCCTGTGTTGTATCTCAACTTTTGAGATTTTTTAACTTTCCTGAGGTTAAAAAGTCAAAGAACCTTATATTACCAGATATTTTATTGAATAGTTCTAAAGGTGTATTAGCCAGTTTTTTGAAAGGGTACTTCTTATGTGATGGCTATTTCGGATACGAAAAAGGGGAGATAGAGATTACAACAGCAAGCAGGGCTTTATCTTCACACCTTACCTATCTCCTTGCTCGTCTTGGGATAATGTATAAGGTAAAGTGGAAAGAGGTTAAAGGTGAGACATATTACAGAGTTTGTATCAGGGGTAAGGAAGAAATAGAACGGTTTTATAAGTTCACAGGGGATGATACTTTTGAAAAATATGCACTGATGAGGTCGTACCTCTCCAGTAAGGTAAAAAGATATCAGAGATGTGATGCTGTGTATATCTCCCCTGCTTTTTGTGAAGAAATCTACAATCGTTCTGGCAGGCCATATCAACAACTAAAAAACGCAGGTGTAGAGATATTTAACCTGCTTGCAGGGGAAAAGATAACCCTTGCTAACTTAAAGACATTTGCCCGGATAACAGGAGATGCTTACTTACAGAAGATTGCCTTTAACTGTCTTTTACATATCTATCAGGATAGGGTAGTAAGGATAGAAGTTGAAGAGTGCAGGCAGCCAGTCTATGACCTCCAGGTTGAAAGATACCATAATTTTGTAGGAGGGGAAATCCCATCCTTTTTCCATAATACTGTGGTACTTCATATGATAGCAAAGTGGGCAAACTCTCAGGTGGTTGTTTATATCGGTTGTGGAGAAAGGGGCAATGAGATGGCAGATGTCCTTATAGAATTCCCGGAACTGAAAGACCCTGCTACAGGCAGGCCCCTTATGGAAAGGACTGTCCTTATTGCCAATACATCCAATATGCCTGTGGCAGCAAGAGAGGCGTCCATATATACAGGTATTACCATCGCAGAGTATTTCAGGGATATGGGCTATTCTGTGGCTCTGATGGCTGACTCTACAAGCAGGTGGGCAGAGGCACTAAGGGAGATATCAGGTCGGCTTGAGGAAATGCCGGGTGAGGAAGGGTATCCTGCGTATTTAGGGACAAGTGTTGCCTCTTTTTATGAAAGGGCAGGCCGTGCAATCTGTCTCGGTGATAGGGAAGGAACACTTTCTGTTATAGGGGCTGTCAGTCCACCTGGTGGAGACCTTACAGACCCTGTGGTCCAGATGACACTGAAGGTTGTGAAGGTCTACTGGGGGCTGGATGACCGTCTTGCATATCAGAGGCACTTCCCGGCAATAAACTGGCTTACAAGTTATTCACTCTATGAAGAAAGTATCAGGGACTATTTAGAAAAAGAGGTTGCCCCTGACTTCCCTTCTATAAGGCAGGAGGCACTTTCCATACTTGAGAAAGAGGCGGAACTTACAGAGATAGTCCGCCTTGTTGGTATGGAGACACTTTCTGCACAGGACCGTCTTGTTCTTGATACAGCCCGTGCCATCAGGGAGGACTTCTTACACCAGAGTGCTTTTGATGACAGGGACGCATATACAACACTGAAAAAACAGTACAGGATGTTAAAAGCAATCCTCCTCTTCCACCACTATGCCTCAGAAGCGATTGATAAAGGTGCCTCTATAGAAAAGATTAGACACCTGCCTGTAAAGGAAGAGATTGTAAAGATGAGGTATATACCCCATCCAAAGGTGGATGAGGAGTTTGATAGATTAGAATCCGTGATAAAACAGTCCTTTGCATAAATCCTCACAATTTTTTATACTTATGGCTTTTATAGATGAGAATTATTCTTTTTAAGATACGGGCATGAAATTTTTAATAGATTTGTAAAAGAGAAGACGAGATGGGAGGAAAGATAAACTTTTTTGAAGAGTATGTGAAAATAGTTATAGAAAAATGTAAAGTTATAAGAGATATAGATGGAGAATTATTTGTCTTAAGAGTACCTTCAGGAGATATGAAATACCCTGCATTCTGGGTAAGAGATGCTTTTTATATTTATGAAAGTGGGCTTGTTGAAGAAGGCGAGATAAAAAATTGTTTAAAACTAATTGCCTCAAGGCAAAATGGAGAAAAAGAGATAAAACTTGAAAATGGACTTATTATTCCGCCTTTTTCAATACCCGACCATATAAATTTTGATGGAGGTGCGGTATTCTTTCCTGGAACATATAGTTCTGGAGAAAATCAAGGAGATGGAAGTTTTGGCTTTTATCCTCCGCATGATGACCAGTATTTTTTTATTGAAATTTCTTATTTATATTTTAAAAAGACAGACGATATTAATCTTTTCAAAGAAGAGATAGATGGGATAACTCTAATTAAAAGATTAGAATTTGCTTTTGAAGGTTATAACATTGATAGAAAAACTGAGTTGCCTTTCAGTGATTTAGAAAGACATACAGTTGACTGGGGATTTTGTGATACTGTTAAAAAAAGTGGATTACTTTTATTCCCCTCACTTCTAAGATATAAATCAGCATTAAGTTTAAAAGAAATTGAAGAAAAAATAGGAGATATTAAAAAAAGTAAAGGGTATCAGGGAAAGGCAGAAAGAATTAAAAAGAATATAATAGAAAATTTTTATGATGAGAAGTCAGGATGGTTTTTTTCTTCAACTGGATGTGGAAAACAATTTGATGTTTTAGGAACTTTATATGCAATATATTTAGGCATTCTTGATAAGGAGAAAGAAGAAATGACCATTAGGGTAATCTTTGATGGATATAAAAACAATACCTGTATTGATGAAAATGGATATGTAAGGCATATTCCCACCTATAATGATTTTGATGAAAATACAATGTGGGAGAAATCTTTATGTGAAAAGGGAACATATCAGAATGGTGGATACTGGGCTTTTTTTACAGGTTTTTATATTTATGCATTATCCAAAATTGATAAAAATGAGAGCAGAAATTTGCTTGAAAATTTTATAAACCATATTTTAAAAGAAAGAAACAAAGGTGCTCCTTATGAATGGGAAAACTTAAAGACAGGTAAATTTAGTGGATGTTTTTATGGAGCAAGTATATCTCTACCATGGAAGATAATTAAGGGAATAAAATTGATGTAAATTCTCACTTTTCAAAGACCTGTAGAATATAGGGAGATGGCTGCCTGGCCGGTTGATATACAGCCATCATTGGCAGGCAGCAACCTGTGGGTATAGACAGAAAAGTGCGCCCTTTTTAACTGACTATAGACCATATCCAGCAATAGTAAATTCTGGAATACACCCCCTGACAACACCACAATGGAAATATTCTTTTCTTCCTTTATTCTTTTACAGATTTCTGTAATTATGGCAGATATACCTTTATGGAACCTGTAAGAGATTTTGCCTTGAGGTGTCTTTCTCTTTATATCCTCCACAATCTCCATAATGACAGGTGATGGCTCTATGATGAACCTTCCTTCAAATTCTTTTATACCAAACCTGTAGCCAGCCGTTTTGTTTATCTCTGCGGACATCTCAAGTTCTATTGCTGCCTGTGCATCGTATGTTGTCTCACTTCTTATTCCGGCAATTGCAGAGACAGCATCAAATAGCCGACCCATACTTGAAGCCATCGGAGAGTTAATCCCTTTTTCAATCATCTCTACCACACTTGCTTTTTTCTTTTCCTCAATGGCTCTTAAAAAGGGTATGTCCAGATTGAATACCTCTTTACCAAATGCCTTATATAAGAATGAAATGCCTGTCCTCCATACCTCCTTGATTGCCTTTTCTCCACCTGGGAGTGGAATATAGTCAAGATATGCATACCGCTGGTATGTCTTATAGTCAGCAATCAGGACCTCAGCACCTCTTATATCCCCTTCTTCACCATAACCGGTCCCATCAAGGGCAATTCCTATTACCTTATTGTTGGGGAGGTTATTTTCTAACATACAGGAAGCAATATGTGCGTGATGGTGCTGGATACCTAAACCTGAGATACCTTCTTTCTCCATTATCTCTCTGGCAAACTGTGTACTTAGATAGTCAGGGTGTAGGTCATAGGCAACAATCTCAGGAAGGAAACCAAAGAGTTTTATAAAGTGGTGATACATATCCCTGTAAAAATTGAAAGAGGATATGTCAGAAAGTGTGCCTATATGCTGGCTTGTGATAATGGATGACCCCCTTCCGAATGAAAAGGTATTCTTCTCTCCTGGTCCTGCAGCAAATACCTCTTTCCTGAAAGGAAAAGGTGTCTTTATTGTTTCAGGTGTATATCCCCTTGCCTTCCGGATGATATATATACTTTTTTTGAATACTCTTACTACAGAATCATCGCAGCCGGCCTGTATGGGACGGTTATGTGAAAGTATATAGTCAGTCAGGGATAGGAGTTTTTCCATATCTTTTTTGCCATCCCTGAAGATAATAGGGGAATCTGCTATATTGGCACTTGTTGCTACAATGACATTAAATTTCCCGAAGAAGAATAAGAGGTGATGTACAGGTGCATAGGGAAGAAAAAAGCCAAGGTATCTATTAAAAGGGGCAATCGCTTCTGGAAGGGGGCAACCTTCTTTTTTTTTAAGGATTACCACGGGTGCCTGCCAGGAACAGAGGGCATTTCTTTCATAAGGATTTACATAACAATGCCTCTTAACTGTCTCTATATCCCTTGCCATCACTGCAAATGGCTTGTCCCCCCGTTTCTTCCTTTCCCTTAATTTTTTTACTGCCTCTTCATTCTCCGCATCACATATAAGGTGGTATCCCCCAATGCCCTTTACAGCAATGATATATCCTTTATCTATAAGTCCTGCTGATATTTTTATGGCATCCAGTCCTTTTTTAATTAGTTTCCCTTTCTCTATAAGATAAAACTCTGGGCCACAGGTAAAGCAACAGTCCGGCTGTGCATGAAAACGTCTGTCAGAGATGTTGTGATACTCACTGAAACAGGTAGTACACATCCTGAATTCAGCCATTGTGGTATTCTTCCTGTCATAAGGCAGTTTCTTTGTGATGGTAAACCTTGGTCCGCAGTCAGTACAGTTAATAAAGGGGAAGAGATACCTTCTGTCTTCAGGGTTAAACAGTTCCTTCAGGCACTTTTTACAGGTGGCTATATCAGGTGATAGTTCTGTCTGTATCTTTTTACCCGGCCGGCTTTCAAGTATTACAAATCCGGTCTCTTTTTTCAGTGGTGGGCTATAGGTAATAGTAATCTTCTTTATTATGGACTGTTTTGGAGAACTATTTTTTATATCACTTATAAATTTTTCAATATCAACCTTATTCCCCTCTGCTTCTATATAGACACCTTCTGATGTATTACAGACAAAGCCCTTAAGATTGTTCTTTTTAGCGTACCTGAATACAAAAGGCCTGAAGCCCACGCCCTGAACCCGTCCCTCAATAAAGATAGTTGCCCTCTTAAGTATCATCCCCTCCATTTCTCCCACATATCAATGAAGTTTTTACCTTTTATACGGACCCTTGTTCCATTCACAAGTTCCACATAGGGACTTTGGGCATGGGCAAAGGCATCAGCAGAAGAGATGTATTCTATAACAAGTTCACAGGAGCCACTTAGTTTTACAGGGGAGAACTCTTTTATCCGCTTAACTGCCTTATAGGCACCTTCCTTTATCTTTTCCCTTGCCTTAACGGGTGAGAGAGATATTGCACAGGTTCTGTTTATTCCCTTTTTCACAGGGACTGCTTCTATATCAGGGACATATGCCTTTGCTTCCCTGCATGCTGCCTCATCCCCTGTAATTAATACCGTGGGTACTCCAAACCATCCTGCAAGGTATATATTCATTCCTATCTCGCCTATGGGCTTGCCATTCAAAAGCATTTTTACCACTGTCTTACTTGAGTATGTATGGTTCAGGTTGCCATCAGGTGTCCCGTTTATTGAATGGTGTGCAAGCAAGAATAGTGCATCCCACTTCTCATTGTCAATCTCCCAGAACTTTCCTATAGGTCTTCCGTGTAATAGTTTTGCCTCAGGGTGGAGCTCTTCCGGGACAATACCTCCTGGTCCATGGCCATCACACACAAGAACCTCTTTTGCACCTGCATGGATTGCACCTTCAACTGCTGCATTCACCTCTGCTGTCAGAAGTTCCTTTGCCTTCTCATAATACTTACCTGTCTCATATGCCTGCGTTTCAAAGTCCACCACCCCTGCAACTCCTTCTAAGTCAGTCATTATGTATATCTTCATCTCTTTCTCTCCTCCTTTCCTGATGTTTCCCTATCAAAACAGGGCTCCACAGTTATTTTATCACCAGACATGACTTTTTCAAGTTCTTTATAGTCGGCAGTGCATTATATATCTTTTTCGCAGGGGGTGTATCTTTCATCTGTCCCTTTACCTCATTCTTTCCTATCTTAATAACTATCCTTTGTTCCATTTATCTTCTCCTTGTGTTGATAATCTTATCAAAAAGATTGCTGACCATAGAACGTCTCCTTCTGGAGTTTATCCGTGATATAAATCTCCTTGCCTTTGATATACTGAATCTTTCAGGGAGTTCTATCTCAGGCAGTGCCTTGAAAAGACAGGACTTTGCAGGATAAAGATATAGAAAATCAATAAGTGCCTTTTCCTGTGTTGCGATTAATAGTCCATCCCTGTTTTTTCTGTAGCCATAAAAAAAGGAAGGGGCTATATGGTGAATGGAGATAGTCCCTAATGGGGTGCGAATCACTTGTGACCTTGCAGGGGAAACAAGATATAGAATATCAGGTACCTGAGAGATAATTCCATAGTGATAGAGTGCACTTTGCAGTGAAATATAGTTTGGAAGAGGGCTGGTAATAACCCTGCCTAAGTCCCAGATTGTAGTGGCTTCCTTTATTGCCCATAGCCCTCTGCTTATATGAAGGATATGTCCTGATGCCTCTAATCTGCTTAAGATCTTACTGGCATGCATATTTGTTATATGTAGCAACTTTGCTATATCATCTGTCCGAAAGATCTTCTGGTTTAACTTTAATATTCTGGCATATACCTCTATGCTTTTCATTTCCCACCACCCTCAATGGTATCAATTACCTTTAACCTGATGGTATCCCATACCTCTTCTGAATTATAAATTTCTCTATCATCAGGAGATAGATAAGAAAGAACCTGACTCTTAAAGATATTGAAGTCAACAGATAGGATGTTGCTTTTTGCACTTATTATGTTATCTTTACTAATCTTTTTTAATACAGAAGGGACATCTATTCCTGTGGTTATCAAGAGATAAAGGTCAAATATATCCCTTGCCTGCGGAATCTTTCTAAAAGAGGTTGCCTCAATCTTCTGTATAAATGTTGTTTCCGGGGTATAGTGATTTACAAGAACTGGGGGAAGGTCATATTTCTTGAGTAGTAAGGTATCAACTGTCTCAAATGTGTAATCCCCGCCTTTTTGTCTTCTTGAAAATTCTATTTTTGTTGGAATAGGTATCTGATTTTGTCCTGCCATCAGCGTTAATTTCCATCTCTGTGTAGTTTCTGTCTGTTTATGGGTGGTAATATGCTTTATTTCTATCCCTTTTAAGAAAAGGGTGTCTCTGAATATAGATGAATTCAATATTTTATTCACCTGCTCCTGTAGTATCTGGACAGGTGTGTCTTTCAGGTCAAAGGCAATATCCTCTGAATGTCTTGGGCTTCTGAAAAAAAACCGCAGGTTACAACCACCTTTAAGGATATAATGATTACGGTTTATCTTACGGGACATAAAAAGCAAAAGTACAAGGTGAAAATATTCAATTGTTTGCTGTATATTCATTTCTTCCTCCGTAGTTATATATTACATTAAATAGACATATATGTCAACTTTTAGAATTGCCTCATTAAAGGACAGTTGTCAAAAATCCTGGGTCTATCTTTATTACCAATCTTAAATTGAATGGTTGTAATATCTGGGATTGGTTAGTGGGATAGAAAAAAGTTCCTTAATAACCAGCCGGTATAACACCGACTATACCCTGATGTGGATATTTTCGTATAGATTTTTTAATGAGGCAACGATTCTTTTTCGTATAGAAAATTAATGAGGCAATTCGGCCTATTGACAAATTTCTGGGGGGGGTATAATAAGGTTGTGGTATAATATAACAAAGTTTGAAAAGTAGAAAACTATAAAAGATTGAAAACTAGTAGTAAGAGGAAGATTTAAAAAACTTCTTATGTCATAATTTTAGGAAAGAGACTGCAGAATTTGATATACATAGGTAACACCTCCCAGCATCTTGAAAAGGTAGAAGATGCAGATAATAAAATTAAGAAGGCGGACAGGGAGGTGTAAATGAGTAATTTTCCGGGAAACTTTGTAGGTAAGTTTGCTCCATTTCCCAGGCAGGAGGATTTCAGGATACCTTCAGTATTGTATCGGCGTAGAGGAGTATGAGAGGTTAAGCAAGGAAGGTAAGCAACGGCTGGAATGGATAAAGAAGAAAAGGCAGTGGGATAATGTAAGTAAGGTATGCAGGTATTTTGGGATAAGCAGGAAGACATTTTATAAGTGGTATAGGAGGTATAAGATTTTTGGGTTGATGGGGCTTGAGACACCGAGCAAAGCCCCCCATAAGAGACGGCAGGTAGAGATAACCAGAGACCAGGAGCTAAGGATAATAAAATTGAGGAAGCAGTATATCAGGTATGGTCCGAAGAAGTTGGCTATTTTATATGAGAGGGAGTATGGGGAAAAGATAAGCAGCTGGAAGATATACAGGTTGATAAGGAAGTATGGGTTATACTGGGAGCCGGTGAAGAACGAGAAGTTAAGGAAGAAGCGGAAGATGGCAGAGAAGAAGAAGCGAATAACAGAGTTAAAAGAAAAGGAGATAGAAGGGCTGTTGTTCCAGATGGATAGCAAGGTGGTCTGGTGTTATGGGACAAGTAGAGATATCTTTTCAGCGATAGAGAAACAGACAAAGATAGCATATTCAAGGGTGTATAAGAGCAATAGTTCCAGCAATGCCAGGGACTTTCTTTTGCGGTTGTATTATCTTGTAAGGGGTGGACTTAAATATCTGCATACAGACAATGGGAGTGAATTTATGAAGCATTTTCAGGATACCTGCAAGGAGTTAAATTTAGAGCATTATTTTTCAAGGGTAAGGACACCAAATGACCACGCTGAGATAGAGAGATATAACAGGACACCTAGATGAGGTGTCTTTGCAGATGGGAAATTATATAGATGATGTGGATGTGCTTAATAGACATTTAACTGGCTGGCTGGTAGAATATAATTTTAAGAGTCCTTACCAGTCATTAGGGTATGCTACTCCGATAGAATTTTTGACTGAAAAATTGGATGAGAAAGTGTTACCTACGGTGCCCTATCCGTGCGTTGACTTGACAAAAATAATATATATGGTAGGATTCCTTACAAAAGAGGAAAAAACGAGAAAAAGAAAAGATTTACTTATTATCAGTTCTCCGGGACATCCCGGACTGTTTATATAAATTTTCTTTCGCTTTTCAGGGGCTCTGGTAGACATCTTTCTCTACCATCCTCTGTTCACATAGATAACCTTTACGGAGGTGTGAGATGTTAAGAAGAATATTTTCAAAGAGCATAGATAGGAATATTGTATCTCAAAAACCACATGGCTTCACGCTGATAGAGTTGCTGGTAGTGGTGGCAATCATTGCCATACTTGCGGCAATGTTGCTACCTGCATTATCCCAGGCAAGGGAAAGGGCAAGGCAGACAGTATGTTTAAATAATTTAAAACAGATAGGGCTTGCATTTTTTATGTATCTTAATGATTATGATAACTGGATACCATTTGGATATGTTGATGGAGGGAATATGAGTGGGTATGGAGATATACATATAGGTTCTTGGTTTTGTCTTCTTGCAAAATATTTGAACGTTCCAGTATATGATTTTTACCGTTTAGGAGGACCTGATTGGGGTAATTGGTTAAAAAGACCTTGTGTTTTTACATGCCCAAGCCAGAGGTTTACCTATCCAAATGAGCAGCCAGTTTCCTATGCCCCTACAATTTCTATTGTTTCTGTTTTTATACCTAATTATACAGGTGTTACAGGGGATGGTAAACCATATATAATGGTAAAATATCAAAAAATTAACAAGCCGAGTGAGAAGGTATTTTTGGCAGATACAGGAAGCCGTACAACTTCAGATGCGATTTACTTCAATCCATGGGGGAATCACGTAGACAGTGGAGAAGATTATACACTCGGTGGTTTATCTTGCAGACATTCAAAAGGGACAAATATATTATACTTTGACGGACATGCTGGATGGATAAATAAACAAACAGCAATACAAAATGATATAAATTTCGCAGGCGCAAAATCAATATTTTATCCCTATTAAAGGAGAAATTATGAGGAAGGTTTTATTTTTTTCTTTAATTTTTTTAACATTTTTATTTGGAGAAGAAGTTATTATTGAGATAGATAGTGGGTTTTATGATAGGGAAAAAGAAGTTGTAAAGGCAGATATTGATTTTAAAAAAGAGGTTAATATAAATAGTTTAAATTTGAAAGATGAAGAAGGCAAAAAGATTGATTTTTATTTTATTCCAAAGGACAAAAACAGTGGAGAACTTTACTTTATTGTAGAGAAAATGCCTTCATTAACTTCAAAGAGATATTATTTATATTATGAAAAAGGGGAGTGGAGCAATAAAGCAGTAGGAAAAGAGGAAATACAGAGTATAGTATCAGAAAGAATGAATTTAGTTCCGAATTATGGATTTGAGGAATTAGAAGATGGAAAAGTTAAAGATTGGGAGTTAAAAGATTATGACTGGTCTTCTCGTAATTTACCCGATATAAAGTCATTTTGTAGGGTTACAGAAGAAGATAAATATGAAGGCAAAAGGAGTTTAAAAATTGCATCAGAAAAGAGAGAGGATAAAACAATTAGAGGTTATGCTTTCTCTTCAATCTTTCCGTTAAAACCAAAAACAAATTATAAATTTTCATACAATTTTAAGATTTCAAAAATAAACTTAGAAAAACTTGAAAATTATTCGGCACTGAGTATAGAAGTCCAGTTACTTAATGAAAAAAAAGAAAGAATTTATCCAACAGATTATGGTATAAATCGTATTCAGCTTGCATACTCTTTAGGTAAGTCATTTCCTGAGATGTATTTAAATAAATGGGTTGAAATATCAATAATAAAAGAAACCCCTGAAGAAGTAAGATATGGTAGGGTTTGGATTAATGGTCCTGATGCAGAAGCAGAGGTATTTATAGATAATTTATCTCTGATTGAGATTGAAAAAAAAGAACCAATAAAAATAAAGACCGTCCTATAAGAGTCAAGTCTTATAGGAAATTGTCAAAGAACGAAGATGCTCTTTGAAAACTTGGTGACTTAAGAAGCAGGGACAACCTTTTGAAAGTGAGGAAGCGCAGTTGGAGGCACAAAGCCCCTTTCTGGTTTATATTCCTGCCCGCTTTTGAGCATTGCCAGCATCATCTGGGCTAATTT
>Ga0078972_1008664_pt1 | contig 20982 bp, 14 predicted proteins | sample YelNatPaOPGAMG01_FD_67568 | JGI IMG/M metagenome (GOLD analysis project Ga0078972, IMG submission 67568) | Hot spring thermophilic microbial communities from Obsidian Pool, Yellowstone National Park, USA - OP-RAMG-01 (SPADES assembly) (version 2) | ecosystem: Environmental > Aquatic > Thermal...
AAGGTTCAAGGTTCGAGGTTCAAGGTTCAAGGTTTGAGGTTAAAGGAGCCTGTTCCGTTAACCATCAACTTTCAACTATCAACTTATGTGTCTCACAGTGTTTCACGGGGTTTACTCAGTGTTCCAATGTGTAAATCAGTCTAATTTGCTGAATCGGCATACCATTCCAATTCACGAACAACTATCAACGAACACCTAAATCATCTGCGTCATCAGTGTTCTGTTTCAATCTCGAACATCACCAGGGTTGTTTTATTTTCTTGTTTTTAAACATTTAGTTGCATCCTTGCAAACTTTTTTTATTGGTTACCTTTGCTGGCGTTGAGCTTATATACTCAACGTAATTAATGTTTAACCAATAAATCAAACAAGCTATGCGTAAAAAAATGTTTTTCAGTAACATGGTAAAGCGATTCACAAAGTGGTCGCACAAGGGTTACGGTGTTTTTGAGAGTTTCAGAACAGTTGTTACTATCGGAGTTTTACCGTTTTCGTATTGCCTGCTTGCCATGCCCATGGCAACCTTTGCCCAGCCCGATAGCGTTGCGGTAACCAAAAATGTTGATATCGAAGAGGTAGTTGTTAATGCTCGCAAAAAGGCGAGTACCTATTCGGAGCTTACCAGGGTAGTAAGGGTTGTTAACCGCGATGAGCTGGGGCAACGTAAGGCCACTGCGCTTGGTGAGTTACTCGAGCAAGTGGCGGCAATTGATATCAGGCAGCGCGGAGCAAATGGTGTTCAGGCCGACATTAATTTCAGGGGTGGCTCGTTCGACCAAGTCATGGTATTACTGAATGGCATCAACATTACCGATCCGCAAACCGGCCATCACAACCTAAACATTCCCATTAATATTGATGCGGTAGATCGGATCGAAATTCTGCAAGGCCCAGGGGCTAGAGAGTACGGTGTTGGGGCTTTTGCTGGTGCAATTAACATTATTACTAAGCCCGATAGCAATAGTAGCGGTCAACTTTCCTTTTTTGCAGGACAACATGGCTTAGCTAAAGTGTCGGGTTCGCAAAATTTTGGAACTAAAAAATTACGTTCCTTTGTTGCAACATCGTTCGATAGGAGCGATGGGTATATTGAGAATACCGATTTCAAAAATCTTAATATCTACCTTCACACATCTTATACACTCGATAAAGCAGAGCTTAACTTTTTTGCAGGATATCAGGATAAGGGTTTTGGGGCTAATAGTTTTTATACGCCTAAATATCCCAACCAGTATGAGGCTACCAAAACCATCTTAGGTTCGGTTAGTCTTGATAAATCATGGAAAAATTATGCATTGAAAACAGCTGGTTATTACCGTAAACATACCGACAGGTTTGAACTTTTCCGAAGCAATCCGGCAGTGTGGTATACCGGGCATAACTACCATGCTACCGATATTTACGGAGCAAAACTTTCGGTAAGTCGTTTTTATCGGTGGGGTAAAACCGATGCAGGGCTTGAATTAAGGCGAGAGGAAATACTGAGCAATAAGCTCGGAACCCCTTTAGCCGATTCCGTTAAGGTTTGGGGTGAAGATGTTTACTACAAAAAAGGCGATTCGCGTAATCACCTTATGGCCTTTGCCAGTCAAAGCTTCTTCTTTGATCAATTCTCATTCTCGTTTGGCGGGCAGTTTAATCATTCCAATAAGTTTGGCGATATCTGGACCTGGGGTGCCGATTTGTCATACGACCTGTATCAGCACGTAAGGCCTTTTGTTTCGGTTAACCGATCGTTCAGGTTGCCAACTTTTACCGATTTATATTACCAGGGCCCAACCAATATTGGCAATCCAAACCTAAAAGCAGAGTTTGCCACTACCTATGAATCGGGTATAAAAATGGATCGAAATAGATTGATGGCTGAGGTTGCATTATTTTACAGGCAGGGTAGCGATATTATTGACTGGGTAAAACCGGCAAACGAAACGGTTTGGACAACTGTAAACTATACTAAGCTTAACTCGTGGGGTGCAAATGTCAACTTTAGTGTGAATACTAAAAATCTTAATATTTACACCGATAGGATTACTCTATCGTATGCATTTACCGAAAGCGAAAAGGGTAAAAGCGAGCTTGATTCATACTACGTGCTTGATTATTTAAGGCATTGCTTAACATTGAGCTCGCAACATACCTTTAAAAACCTTTACCTGAATTGGACTATAAGGTATCAGGACAGAAATGGGGAGTATTTAAAATATATCGATACAAATACATCATTTCCAACAGCTTATTCCAATGTTTTCCTAATGGATGTAAGGGCTGGATATGTTTTCAAAAAGGTAAATATCTATTTTGATGTAAATAATTTGTTTGATAACCATTATGTTGATATTGCCAATGTGAAACAGCCAGGGCGATGGATTGGGCTTGGAATTAATTATAGATTTGATTTATAACATTTAAAAGAATTTGCATTTCTACTCGTAAATAGATTTATTTGCAAATTCAAACCAAAAACAGTAAAAAATGAAGAAGATAGTATTAATTGCATCAGCGCTATTGTTTGTTGGCAGCATAGCCCTAACATCATGCGGTTCAAAGGCAAGCGATAGTAACAAACAAGCAAACACTGAGTGTTGTGGCGATCATAGCAAGGTTGAAGGGAAGGGTTGCTGCGATTCAACAAAGGTCAACTCACCTGCCGATAGCATTAAGAAAGAAGGATGCTGCAGCGGTAAGGAGCAAAAAGAACCCTGTGATAAACCGTGTGAACATAAACACTAATCAGAAGATAGTTAAGCAAAAAGGCCGTCGAATAACCGACGGCCTTTCTTTTTCTATGTTCTAACTTGATTAGAAGAGGATTAATGAGTTAATGAATCCTGTAACAACCTTTCCACTTTCATAATCAAGTTCCGATCCCCATACGCTGTGAGGAATTGAGAAAACTATAATGGTTACAATTGCAGCAAACATCGCTATAGCAGGCCTATCGTTCTTGCGGTTAATTAAATAAGCTATAAGCCATGTTGCAAAAGCAATAAGGGTTTTATTATCGGTAAGGTCATAACCAAAGGGGAAGCCAGTCCAGTAGGCCCCAAATGCAAACTTCTGGACTATGGGGCCAAGGATTAAACCACCAAAAAATAGCAGGGCGAGGCTTATGGTTATATTCCGTTTAAACGAGGGCATATTGAATGCAGCCTGCAAACCGGTTAGGTTTGAGAAAAGCATAGCCAGGAACATTATTAAAATGTGAGGGATTAAGACCCAGGCTGGCACAGGATCTTTATACCTAATGATGATGGGATTTTCTTTGAAAAAATGCTTGGTTTCAGCGCCATCAAGTATTTCGATATAGTATTCAAGTTTGGCAGCGGCAGGCATTTTGGGTAGGTAAACTTCTTGTTTGTTTTGGTCAATCGCCATGAAGGGTAAAGCAATAAAATCTTCATCTACCTTATATTTCTTGTAATATAGGGTTGCCGTGGCATTAATAGGTAGGTTAAGGGTTATTTTGGTATCCCTATCGCTCTCCCCACTGCGGATAAGTTTCGATTTATACTCAATACTATCGATTGTGTAACTAATCCGTTTGGGGTGAGTTGGACCTGTAAGACGCTGATAGATAGCAGCGGTTATTGTTATCAGAAGTGCAAAAAAGAAAATTAAATATTTCTTCATTTCCATATAAGTTTAAAGTTCAACAGAAAACTCTATTTCGTTTTTATCTCTTAAAACCTTGACAGTTATTTTTGTTCCAGGTTCAAGGGTTGAAAGTGCTTCGGTGTAATCGTAAATATTTTTTATGGGTTTCTGGTTTATGGCGATAATCAAATCGCCTACCTGGATACCTGCAATTTCGGCGGGTTTACCTTCGGTAACCCCCATAACTTTTAGGCCTTCGTCCGATGTACCGCTTACATCGGGCATAATACCTAATTTGACCTTAATTTTTGGGGTGCGTGATGATGAAAGTGAACGGGTGCTTGACTTAGTAAAGGTAAGCGGTTTCTGCATTGTTGACAGCTCAAAGGCTAATCGGTACGTGTAACTTGCAACCTGTTGCATACCTTCAATGTTTAGCAGGGCAACATCATCGTTAGGGGTGTGGTAGTCTTCGTGTAGTCCTGTATGAATAAAGAAAACGGGGATATTTTTGGAGTAAAACGAGGCATGATCCGATGGGCCAAAGCCGTCGGGAACGAGTTTTAGGTGAAATAAGCTATCGGAGTTAAGTTTGTTGAGGATGGAGTCGGCTTCAAGTGAAGTTTTTGCCCCGTGAACTTCGAGTTCACGATTGCGGAGCCTTCCAACCATATCGAGGTTTATCATAGCCTTGATGTTCTCGATGGGTATTAGCGCAGAATCAACAAATCGTTGAGAGCCGATGAGTCCTTTCTCTTCGGCGCCAAAAGCGACAAACACAATGCTTCGTTTAATCTTTTTCGGCTCCGATGCCAGTTTTTGAGCAATTTCGAGCATCGAAACTACGCCCGAAGCGTTATCGTCGGCGCCGTTGTGGATAGCCAGTTGGTCAGGTGCCCTGCTTCCGCCCATTTCGCCCATGCCCAAATGGTCGTAATGCGCACCAATCACAATATATTCGTTTGCTAATTTTGGGTCGGAACCGGGGAGCATAGCCACAACGTTTTGGGTTTCAATAAGGTTGTAAAGTTTTGCTACCTTGCCGCACACATTAATACCCAAGGGTTGTGATGAAATGCTGTTTTCTTTGATCTTTTTTGCAATATCGGAGCACAAACCAATGGGTTTGAGTAGTTTAGCCGACGCTTCGGGCGAGAGAATAAAAAGGGGTAGGTTGGGTAAGGTTCGAAAGTCAACATCGATGTATTTACTTAAAGTATCGTTGCTTACAACGATTATTCCTGCAGCACCTTGATTCTTGGCAATCTCAATAGGTTTAGGATTCAAATACACATGCTGGTCAAGGGGGTAGTAAATAACAGCCCATTTCCTGCGAACCTTAACATTTTGGTACGATGCCTCATCGCCTTTTCCAACAAAAATGGCTTCGGTACAAAGTGAATCGGAACCGTTAACTGTGGGGGCGGAGAAATCGCGACCAAACTCAAGCCTTTCGCCATTTATCATAAGGTGAGTTTTCTTTTCGAAGTCGGGATTAAAATTTTTGAAGGTAAAGAACTGGAAACCTTTCTTCCCTAAGGTGGTTAGGCCATACTCACGGAACTCATCGCGGATATACTTGGCTGCAATTTTATCGTAAACAGTGCCGGGTTGCCGTCCTTTAAGGCTATCGGATGCTAAAAAGTTCTCGTGGTATAAAAGTTCATTACTGGTGATATTAGCACTTCGTTTAATCTGGGCAAATAGGGTAGATGAAACGAGTATCAAAACAATAAGTAAAATTTTTTGCATGTTGATAAAAATTTGTATTGTTAACAATCGAATTCAAAGATAGCTTAAATCATCAACTAATTTTTTTAATATTGTTGTCAATTTTGATACCAAATATTTAAGGCATGGAACAAATAAGAATTTCGGAACGTAAATTAATTCTTTTTACCGTTGGTTTACTAATAGTTGCGGGTATTGTTCGATTGGGCTTTTACAAATTAGGGGTTTGGCTGTTCTACTTGGCTTTTGCTCCTATTGTATTGTATAGGTTAAGGTTTTACATCAGGAATAACAAGAACTTACAGAAAGTTGACAGGAATAGACTATATACCTTAGGAGTTATTATCGCCACAATCATTTTAAATCTATTGGGGTTTCAGGATGTAGAGTTTGTATTGCTTTTCGTTTTAGCCGTTGATTACTTGATAGTTGTTCAAAATCCGAAAACAGTTAGTGGAGAAGAATCGCGCAATTTACAAGCTTAGCCCACTGTGGCAACTTTCCATTATTGGTGGAAGTATTTGGGGCGCACTGGAAATTACCTTGGGTTCGGCATTACATAACCTGATGGTTCCCCTGGTGGCTGGAACATTACTCGCATTTCTTGGGGTTTTTACCGTTTCGGTTATTTCGGCTAACGACATTCGGAGGGGATTTTTCTGGAGGGCTGCTTTAATTTGTGCCCTACTAAAGTCGGTATCGCCAAGTGCTGTTATTTTACCACCTATGGTGGGAATTATGGTTGAGGGGCTACTGTTGGAGGCCGGAGTGCTGGTTTTGGGAACAAATGCTTTTGGCCTGGTGCTGGGCGGTGGTTTGGCCATGCTCTCTGTACCGCTTTTTAAAGCAATTCGACTTTATATGCTTTATGGCCAAGGGATTGTGGATTTCTTTATGGGTTTAATTTCCCAATTATCAAAAAGTAATACCATTGTTATTACCAATTCATTAATATATACCGTACTAATCATCTACTTGATTTTGGGTTTTCTTTCGGCGTTAATCGGGTTTAGCTTAGGGAAAAAAAATTCTACCTTAACTTCAAGTCAAATTGAGCTGACCATTTTTGGAGAAAAGGGTGGAACGATTGATATTAGAAACTATTTCCTATTGATTATTCATCTTGTTGCACTGGTTGCATACCTTACCTATGCATCGGCGATGCCCATTGCTATTGCAATTTTGAGTGGAGGGGTATATGTTTTGTTAATTGTATTATTTTACGAAAGGCCGCGAAGAATGCTGTTGAAGCCTTTTTTTGTTGTGCCGGTTTTAATATTTTCATTCATAATACCACTTTTTTCAACCCAAATTGCTTTAGCGCCGGTGTATGGCATCTATATTTTTGTAAGGGCAATTTTTGTTGTGGTTACCTTGGCTGCTATTGGGACTGAGCTTGCCAAACCGGCGGTTAGCCAGTTTTTTAACCGGGGATTTTTTAGCCCAGTTTACTATGCTTCGAGTATGGCCTTCAATGCATTACCTATTTACCTGAATGTTTTCAAAAATATCGATTTTTCGGCATCAAATGCTATAAATAATATTCAGGGAGTTATAAGAAATTCAAGTTGGGGTGGTAATCGGCCAATTATAATTATTACAGGCGGTTTAGGCGAAGGTAAATCGACTTACTTGGAAAACCTCATTAACCTTCTTGGGAGTATTAAAGGCCTCACTATTAGGGGATTTATTGCGAAAGGAATTGGTTTGCCACCGTTGCGCGATGGATATACCCTCAAAGTATTGCCTGATGGCAACGAATTGATGCTATGCCGAAGAATTGCTGCTTGTGGCTTGCCGAATAAGTCGTTTGAGTTTAACCAAGAGGTTATTAGGGCATTAACCAACGATTTGATGGCAATTAAAAGCGATGAGATACTGGTGATTGATGAGGTAGGCCGAATGGAACTCTACGGCGAGGTATGGGCTGAACTCATTGAACATCATCTTACAAAAACCAAAAATTTATTGGTGTTTACTGTTAGACGCGAAAATCTTATGCATGTTGCTGAACGATGGAACCTTAATGATGCTTTTGTGTTCGATATTGCAAAGACTTCGGCCGAAGTTGCGGCCAAGAGTATTAAAAGTTTAGTTCTCAGTTATAACTCGTCCGGTTCCCGATAGCAGTGATCGGGAATCGATGATTGAAGTTCCATGAATGGCAGGGTAAACAATTACAACGTTTTTATCAGAAATGATTTGGCTGGTAAGTAAAAGGGTATTCTGTATATCGCTGTTATAGGCTATTGTTCCTCGACGTGCCGAAATGATTATAGCAAGGGCATTGGTATCGATACTTTTCAGATGGTTAAAACCATCCACCCATTTTCGGATTTCAACTACGGTTGGTTTAACCTTGCTGTAAGCAGGAGGTAGTTCAGCCATAACATTCTCGGCATGAATTCTATCAACAATGATGGTTACTTTTTGACGAGTCTTTTTAATAATCTTTTCAATGCTATGCATGTAGTTCTTAAAGTCGGGATCGAACTCGGCATTGGAAGGAATTAAAATGAATACTTGCGAAAACTGCTCGATGGGTTGTTTGAGTCTGCAAATGTAAACGGGTTGTTTCACATCGGCCAGCACGCCCTCGAGTATTGTTCCAAAAATCCACCGGCGCGATGAAATGTATTTACCCGACCATCCCATAATAATTTTGGATGCAAGCATTTCTTTTGCAGCCCTTACAATCCCAGATGAGATGTTTACATCAACCCGAACAGCCCACTCGGTTTCTATTCCAAAATTATGGCTAATATCTTCGGCTTTTGCTACAAGGTCTTGAACTTTTTGGATCTCATCATCATCCTTTACAACGCGGAGTAAGGTTATGGGATTCTTTTTTGCTCTTTCGCTTACATATTCAGCAAATTCAATAAGATGTTCAATATTAGAGGGATTTGCCACCGGAATCAATACCTTTTCGGAATCGGTTGGTTTAAACCTTATGGCTGGAAAAGCAATTGCATAGCTTTTGGCTGCTTTTTCGGTAACCATTGCACTCACAACACACGAGACAAAAATCACAACTATGGTGGCATTCAATACATTGATATCGACAATACCAATTTTATAGCCTACAAGTATGATGGCAATGGTAGCCGCTGCATGTGCTGTGCTTAAACCAAAAATTAGCTGACGATCGAGCGCTTTTAGTCCAAATATCTTTTGGGTGATGAATGCTGCCAACCATTTAGATATTATGGCAAATGATATGAGAATGGCTGACAGTTCAATTGATTCATAGCCACTTACAAATGCCTTTAAATCGATTAACATTCCTACATAGAAAAGAAAGAAAGGGATGAACAAAGCATTACCAATAAATTCGATCCGGTTCATAAGCATTGCCGATGGCGGAATCTGCCTGTTTAAAACTATTCCTGCCAGAAAGGCGCCTATTATGGGTTCAATACCCAAAAACCTTGCAATAGCACTTGTTGTGAATACCGTAGCAAGCACAAATACGTATTGTGCCAGCTGGTCCGATGAGAGATTTTTTAGAAACCATAGGGTAACTCGGGGGAGTATAAGGATAACCAAAAAGACAAAAAACAGAATCTTTGGAATAAGTAATAGAAATTCGTTTATTCCAGTATTGTTTGATAATGAAGTAATTATAACGAATATCAGGAGAACAAGAGTATCGGTGATTATAGTTCCACCTATCGAAATCTCAACAGGTAAAGTTTTTGTAAGTCGAAGGCGCGAAACAATTGGGAATGCAATCATGGTTTGTGTTGAGAACATGCTGGCAATGAGCAGCGACGGCAAAATGTCATATTTCAGTATATGGTTGCAAATCACGAACCCGAAAATGAAAGGGATGGAAAATGTGAGCAGTCCGAAGGTGATATTTTTATGTTGATTCTTTAAAAAACTTCCAACCTCGAGTTCTAAGCCAGCAAGGAACATTAAGTAAATAAGCCCTACATTACCCAAGAGCTCAATGCTACCATTTTTATCAAGAACATTTAAGCCAGTAGTTCCTAAAATCATTCCGGCAATAATAAGACCTATGATTCCCGGAAGTTTGAGTTTTGAAAAAAACAATGGTATTATAAATATCACCAAAAGGGTAATTCCAAAAACAGTAATGGGTTCACTGATTGGGAGATGAAGCCCTGAACTTTCCATTTAGGGTTGGGGTTAAATTTTGCGTAAATTAATAAAGGTTTGGGTAAAAAAAAAGCCGCCATCAGGCGGCTTAGAATCAGAAGAAATGCTAACGGTTCCTTTCGCTGAATTCACGTCCCATTCTTAGGGCTTTAAGGTTAAGTTGAACCACTTCGTCGCCTTTTCTACCGAAAAGCTGACGTATTCCCTCTTCAATCTTTTCGAAGGGCATATCGAGGAATAGCGATGCAGCACCAAGCATTACTATGTTTGAAGCCTTTGATGATCCAGCTTCCTTAGCAATGGCATCGGCATCAATTGCAATGTGGTTTTTCACCGCTTTAATTTGCGTTAATAGGTCATCGGCAGCTGGATAATCGGGAATATTATTAAAGGGATTAATATTGGTTACCAGCCAGCCAGTTGGTGCTAAAAAAGGTAGGTAACGGAGCCCTTCCATGGGTTCAACGGAAATAATCATATCGGCTTTTCCAGCCGGAATTAAATCCGAAGCAATAGGCCTGTCGGAAATGCGAAGGTGCGATTGTACATCGCCCCCACGCTGGCTCATGCCATGCACTTCCGATTGCTTAATGTAGAGGTTGCTATTAACTGCGGCAAGTCCAATTGCTGCTGCAATTGATAGTATTCCTTGTCCGCCTACACCTGCAAGTATTATGTCGTTTTTCATGGTAATTTTCAGGTTAAATGTTACTCATTCGATTCTTTTTTCTCAGACTTTTTCCTTCGGGCAAAGGTTTGGATACATTCGCGTTGTGGAATGATAACTGAAACGCCATTGTATGCTAGCTCTTCCTTAATGATTTTCACGTTCTCTTCGTGGTTTTTCTTTAAAGGGGTTACCACTCTGATATGGTCAGGATGAACGCCAATGCCCTTGCAGATTTCAACGATGCGGCCGGTTGCCGAAGAGTGCTGTCCGCCTGTCATGCCGGTGGTTGAGTTGTCCGATATAATAACGGTGATAGGTGAGTTCTCAATAACAGCATCTAAAAGCCCTGTCATACCGCTGTGTGTAAAAGTGGAATCGCCTATAACTGCAATGGCAGGAACCAGTCCGGCATCGGCTGCCCCTTTAGCCATAGTAATTGAGGCGCCCATATCGACACAGGAATTGATGGCATTAAATGGGGGCAGGGCACCCAGGGTGTAGCAACCTATATCGGAAAAAACTCTTCCGGTTCCGTATTCCTTTAACGCTTCGTTCAGGTCTTCGTAAACATCCCTATGGCCACAACCCTGGCAGAGTGAAGGGGGACGATTTTTTACAATATTAGGAACAGGTTGGCCTTCCGTTACAGGCATTCCGAGCGCTTTGGCTACAATATTGGGGTTGAGTTCGCCATCGCGGGGTAGTGTTCCATCTAGTCGTCCATGTATGGTCTTGCCAATGTTGAGGAAACCTTTAATCATCTCTTCAACAATGGGATATCCCTCCTCAAGTATTAAGAGCTTTTCGCAATCGTTGTAAAGGTCGGTAACCTGCTTGCGCGGAATTGGGTATTGGCATACTTTAAGAACAGTGTAGGGGCATTTGTGGTCGGGGTAGTTTTCAATAAGGTAATTGTAGGCAATGCCTGTTGTGATGATACCTAGGCTCTTGTCGGTTCCGGGAATTAGCTGGTTGTATGCCGATTTTTCCGATTCCAATTCCATGGCCGATTGCGAGACCAGCAGTTTCTTATAGTTTTTGCGCGCAATTGCGGGAAGCAATACGAACTGCCGGGGATCCGATGGAAGATGGAGTTGATTTTGTGGCTTAACCTCGCGGCGCTGAACGCCAGCTCTTGAATGAGCCATGCGGGTTGTAATACGCATCAAAACAGGAACGTTTAACCTCTCGGAAAGTTCAAACCCGAAGTATGCCATATCGTAGGCTTCTTGTTGGTTCGAGGGTTCCAGTATAGGAATCATTGAAAATTTACCGTAAAACCGGGAATCCTGTTCGTTTTGGGAGGAGTGCATCGAGGGGTCATCGGCCGATACCACAATTAATCCGCCATTTACACCTGTAATTGACGTGTTTATAAATGCATCGGCTGCCACGTTTAACCCTACGTGCTTAAAGCATACCATGGCTCTTTTCCCGGCATACGACATTCCAATGGCTGCTTCCATGGCGGTTTTCTCATTGGTTGACCATTGCCTGTGGATATTCAGTTCCGCGGCTTGCTTGGAACCTTGTACGTATTCCATTATTTCGGTCGATGGGGTGCCCGGATAGGCATATATACCTGATAGGCCGCCATCTATTGCGCCTTGCGCTATGGCCTCGTCACCTAATAGTAGTAACTTGCTATTATTCATATTTTTACCGTGTTTCGAGTGTTTTAATTAAGGTTGATATTTTGAGTGATATTCTTTAAGTTTTTTCACTTGAGATTAAACTCATAGGCCACCAAAGCGTTTCAAAAAGCCAACATTTAAGGCAACATTATGCAAAAAGTATATGAAACAAAGATTCATTAAGTAACAAATTGTAATTGTTAGTATGCAATTGATTAAATGTTGTTAGCAAAAATACAAAAAACAATTATTGCGATAAAGTAAAATGCTGAAAAATATAAAATATTGTAATTAGGTGGTCATTCGATTATTGTTGCAATAATTTTTCGACTTCCGCCGTGTTTTCGGAATTCGCAAAGATATATTCCCTGCCAAGTTCCCAGATTTAGCCTTCCGTTGGTAATGGGAATTGTTACCGAGGTTCCAACAACTGTAGTTTTTACGTGTGCAGGCATATCGTCATCGCCTTCCAGGTCGTGGTTGAAGTAAGGTTCCATTGGGTAGTGCTTGTTAAAAAAGGAGTTAAGATCGGTTCGAACCGTGGGATCTGCATTTTCGTTTATGCTTAGCGCAGCTGAGGTATGCATAATGAACAAATGCAGCAAACCCACTTGGGGTAGTTCCGGTAGTTGTTTCACAATCTCTGTTGTAACCAAATGAAAGCCCTGTGGGTAGGGTCGGAGCTGTATTTCAACCTGTTTTGCCATACTACATCAACCTTTTAATGTTTTGGTGAATAAAATCGAAAGCCCAATTTTCGATTTCGTCTCTAAGGCTATCGTATGATTTTCGGGTAAGTGAATCGTCATTTTCATCAACCTTAGGGCTGTCGAAGTGAAAAACGTAAAGTTTTTTGAAGCGCAGGTTATTGCTTACCACCTTGGCCACATTGTTGTCCATCACCAAAACAATGTCGAACTCTTTATCGCTAAGGGCATCGAGGTTTTTGGATTGATGCTTGGTAATATCTATGACCGCATCCATCATGCTTTGGGCAGCCCGTAGGTCGAGCTGGGTGGGTTCAATCCCTGCACTGCTTATGTTTGCAGCACCTTTGGCGTAGTATTTAAACCACCCTTCGGCCATGGCCGATCGGCAGGCGTTATTCCGAGAAACAATTAGTATTTCCTTCATCTGGTGTAGGTTGCAAATTTGTCAACATTCATAAAAATACACAATAAAGGTAAAGTTTTTGAGTTTAAGGTTTACCATGTTTAGTTCGATTACTACCTTTGGCGTTTAAATGGTAAGCCTTGGAATGAGTTTGAAATCGCTATACAGCATTGTTTTTATTGTTTTGGTGATTTTTATCACCGACGTTTCATCGCTTCATGCCCAGGTGCGAAGGGTAACGATTTTGGGTACGGTAAAGGATACACTTAACAAGCCAATCCCATCGGCAAGTGTGGTTGTGGTTGGAAGCCCAATTGGTGTTTCAACTGACTATAAAGGGCGATTTTCGATTTCAGTAGTTGAGGCCGATACGGTTGTTCTAAGGTTTTCATGCTTAGGCTTCCAAACGCTTGAAGTTGGAGTGCGTGCCGATAAAGCGAAATCCCTTGAGGTGGTTTTAAAGCCATCGGAAGAATTCATTGAGGGTGTTTACGTTCGTTCGCTGCAACGGAAGGTGGGAAACATTGAACGCATTGGAATTGATGAGCTGTACGCTTCGCCAAACGTATCGGGTGGATTGGAATCGTTGGTTAAACTGTTGCCAGGAGTATCTTCATCTAACGAGTTGAGTTCTCAGTATAGCGTTAGGGGCGGTAATTTTGATGAGAATCTTGTTTACGTTAACGATGTTGAGGTTTACAGGCCATTCCTAATCCGTTCGGCTCAACAAGAGGGGTTAAGCTTCATTAATCCCGATATGGTTGGGTCGGTTGAGTTTTCATCGGGCGGTTTTACCGCAGAGTTTGGCGATAAGATGTCGTCGGTGTTAAATGTGCGCTACCGTGAGCCCAAAACTAATACGTTGAAGGTAAGCGCAGGTTTGCTTGGAGCCTCAGCTACTATCGAAGGAACTACCCGGGGCAATTCAATTACCTACCTATCGGGTTTTCGGTATAAAACATCGCGTTACATGCTTAATTCCTTGGAAACGAAGGGCGATTATACCCCTTCGTTTTTCGATTGGCAGGGTGTTGTTAACAATCGATTTTCGGATAGGTTTAGCATAGGAGTGTTGGGGAATGTAGCCATCAATCGTTTCGATTTTCAGCCAAAGGAACGTGAAACCCGTTTTGGGGTATTCAACAACACCCTGCAGCTAAAAATATACTACGAGGGGCAGGAAAAGGATCAGTATTTATCGTCAATGGCAGCCATAATGGCTCGTTACAGGCTAACGTCGAACTTTACCATCAAAATAATTGGCTCAACCTATTACTCAAACGAACGGGAAACCTACGATTTGGTTGGACAATACTTTCTGAATGAGCTCGATAATTCTATGGGTTCCAAAACATACGGCGATAGCTTGATAAACGTTGGTATAGGTGGGTTTTTGGATCATGCCCGAAATTATATCGATCTGAACATTCAAAGTATCAATTTCATAGGTGACCTATTACTTGCGAATAGCCGAACCAAATGGGGAGCGCAACTTCAACGCGAAACCCTGAGCGATGAGTTACTGGAATGGGGACTTATCGATTCCTCGGGTTATGCTATACCCTATAATGGTTCACAGGTGGGGGTCGATAGGTTTTTTGGGGCAGCAACAACCATTGAGTCTTATCGGGCAACAGGTTTTGCACAGTCCGATATCAATTTTAACCTTGGAAAGTGGGAGTATAAAACCAACATTGGGGTAAGGGTAACCCATTGGAGTTTTAATCATGAATTACTATTGAGCCCACGCCTGGCAATTAGCTTTAACCATTTCGAGAATCGAAACGTTCAGTACCATCTATCGTTCGGGTATTACTATCAACCGCCATTTTATAGGGAATTACGTTTGGCTGATGGTGAATTAAATCGGGATATTAAAGCGCAGCAATCAATACATGCACTTGCCGGTGCTGAGTACTACTTTACGGCATGGGGACGACCATTCCGAATGAGTTTGGAGTTGTACAACAAGTGGCTAAACCGCTTAATCCCATTCGCCATAGATAACGTTCGAATACGCTATTCAGGCGAAAACCTGGCAAAGGGATATGCCCGGGGTGTTGATCTTAAGCTAAATGGCGAGCTTGTTCCCGGAGCCGAATCGTGGCTAAGTCTGTCGGTTCTTCGAACCAAGGAGGACAACCTTTACGATTTTTATATCGATGATAACGGGAATACTATTTACCCGGGTTATTACTTCCGCCCCACCGATCAAACCTTTTCCATGAGTCTGTTTGTTCAAGACTATTTGCCCAGCGATAAAAGTTTCAGGGTGAGCCTCACCGGTGTTTACGGAAGTGGTCTGCCAATGATGGATAGGGTAACAAATGCTCAAAAAAGTTTTAGGATGCCTTCGTATAAAAGGATTGATGTTGGTTTTACAAAAATATTTTTCGACCAAGGACGACGGTTGGTGGGGAATGTAAAGCTCTCAGATCTTTCGGTTGGTATCGATATTTTTAATCTTTTCAATTTTAATAATACAGTATCGTATTTGTGGGTTCAAACGGTTGCCAATCAGGAGGGGAATTCGTACCGTTTTGCCGTTCCAAACTACCTGACTTCACGAAGAATAAACGTAAGGCTACAGATGAGTTTTTAGTCTCAGTGAAGTATATTAAAACAAGCGGGGGTAATCCTCATCGAATCGGTTTAAAATTTTGGAAATGATTGCCTCGCGGAGAAACTTCGATTTATTCTGTACCCTATATCGTTTGCAGTAGTGGTTAATGGCTTCTAACTCACAGGTATTGAATAGGATTTCCTTTCTGTGAACCCGTTTTAGCTTGTCGGTATTGAACCCTCTTCGTCGGCTATTCATTGTGAAATATACTTTTTTTGCAAATAAACCAACTTTTTGCAATCCATGTTACTAAAAAAAACAACAGTTATTAAAAAGTTTTTAACAACTACTATATGTAAACTTCAATAATATATTATGAAGCAATTATATACACGTTTCAATTATTGAATGAATTGTTTCAACGATTATTTTGATTATAACCTAAAACGTTTTAAATTTAGAACTTTCAAAGTTTACTAATAAACCTTTTTTGCCATGCCGCTAAATCAAAATAATCGCCTTGATTTGGGATATCCTTTTAACATAAAGCATTTTTTATCGAACCTAAAGCGATACTATAAGGCAGGGTTTTGGTACTGGGATTCAGAGTCGAATAAAATCCATTTAGGAAGGAAAACCATTTCCGAGTTAGGCTTTAAGGATTCAACCGACGAGTTGGTGCTTGATGAGTTTCTCGACCTAATTCATAGAGATGATAAAAAGGTTTTGGTGAAGGCGTTTCTCCGTTTAAGCGAGAATACTACCCTTCATCAGGATGTAGATTTCAGAATAAAGGTGCAGAATGAGTGGCAGTGGAAGCACATAATTGCATTTGCTGCTAAAGAGGAGCCATCGGCAAGTAAGTACTATATTATTGGGCAGTTTAAAAATATTGATCCGAATAAAGTCGCCAAAGCCAGTAATGGCGAGGCCTTGTCCTTTGAACGTTTTGCTCGACTGCTGAACAAGCATCAACTTGCAATGCTTGAGATTGATTCAAATGGAGTCGTTTTAAACTGGAATAAAAATAGTTCAAGGCTTTTCCAGTTCGATACCTTAAATAATCAATCAATTTCGATTAAAGAAAGTTTTGGCGAAGATGGTTGGAGAAAATTTCAGGAGTGGTTGCAAGGCACTTCCGTAAAGCCTTTTACATGCGCTTTTAAGCACTCAAATGGAGTTGAAAGTTACCTAAGCTGGTCAAAACTAATCGACGATCAACAGAATAAGAACAGCTTCATTGTTGCTGCCCGGGATGTTAGTCAACTTTTTGAGCTTCAAAACCAATGTAAGAGGTATGAGACTCAGAACCAACAGCTTATATCGTTATGTAATCAAATAAAAGGACATTTCTTGCCCGATGAGATTTTCTTTTTAATAGGACAAACGCTCGAAAAGGCTTTTCCCAAGTCAATTTCAATTGTTTTTTCTTATAGTAACGAAGACAGCTTTATCACCATAGATTCAATTTTAGGGATAAAATCCAAAACCTGGGATGCCTTTATCGATGAGCTGGGTTGGAATCCCGTGGGCCGCAGGTTTTATGTCGAAAATGATAAATTAGAAGCCTTGCTTTCCTCCCAGGTTATTGAAACTGAGTTACCCTTAAACGAGCAAATTGATGGAATAATTTCTGCAACCTCCTATAAAGTTTTTGAGCGGACTTTTAGGGTTGGCAAGAGTTACCTTGTGGGAATTGTTAAGGATGATAATCTTTTGGGAGGCATAATTGTAGTTCATACCCAAGAGTCAGAGCCTATCGATACGCAATTTTTGAGCAGAATATCATCAATTGCCGCCACCGCTATCGATTTCAGCAAAGTTAATCAGGCCTTGAGCCAAAAGGTTGATGTGCTAAAAAAACAGCTATCGGAAAAGTATGAGTTGCTTTCATACATCAACCATAGTATAAGGACACCATTAAACTCTATCATTGGATTTAGCAGCATGCTCGATTTTACAGAGTTGGATAAATCGCTGCAAAACCAATACCTTAAAATCATTCAAAATCAAAGCAAGTGGCTTTTAGACCTTACCAATGAACTTCAGGATTTTATAAGAATTAGCACAGGTTCACTCACCATTATCAAAGCCAAGCAGAATGTTAACGACTTTTTTGAAGAGCTGAAAGTTACCGTTAACTCCAAGTTGGGATTGCTGGAATACTACAATCTTAAGGTTAATTTTACTATTCCGGAGAATACCGACTTTTTAGAACTTTACACCGATTCGGGTAGGTTATTGCAGGCGTTAACCATTTATTGTAACCAGTTCATTAAATTCGTTCAAACTGGAAGTATTTCAATGGGTTATACCATTGAGAACGATAAAATTCAAATATTTATTTACGAAGATGAATCGACAATCGATTCAAAAATCAGAACTTTAGTAAATGAGGATTTGAATGCCTTGCTAAACAGCAACTATACTCACTCATCGCATTTCAACATATTGTTAGCAAATAGGCTATTAACCTTGCTTGGCGGTGAGGCAACAATTTACAACGACGGTAAATTAAAGTTTGAGGTTAAGCTGGGCTTAATTGCTGATGATGAACAACCATTAGCTGAAGAATTAAGCGAAGAGCAAGCAATTAAAAAGGTCGATTTTAAGAATAATGTGGTATTAATTGTTGAAGATGAGGAGGTTAACTACTTAATTCTAAATGAACTGCTTACCGCTTGGGGGGTATCGACCATTTGGGCAAAGAATGGTAGAGAAGCGGTTGAACTGGTGAACTCACTAAAACAAGGCATTAACCTTATACTCATGGATATCCGTATGCCCGTTATGGATGGTTATGCCGCTACCATGGAAATTAAGCAAATAAATTCTTCAATACCTATTGTTGCACAAACTGCTTTTTCGGCACCACAGGAACGGTTAAAAGCGCAAGCAGCAGGCTGCAACGGTTATGTCACAAAGCCAATTGATCCCAATATTTTACACCATGTTTTGGAAATGTATTTAGCCTGATGTAGGCTAATTATCTATTTTTGCGTATCAAAACTAATATAAATCGTACCATGAGTTCAACCATACAGGATAGATTAGGCCTACTCCGTAAGCAAATGAAAAAGGCCGATGTAGATGCCTATATTGTTTACCATAGCGATCCTCACCTTAGCGAGTATATTCCTGATTACTGGAAGGAACGTGAATGGCTTTCGGGTTTCACAGGTTCGGCGGGAACGCTTGTGGTTACACAAAAAAATGCAGCCCTTTGGACTGATTCAAGGTATTTCATTCAGGCCGAAATGCAGCTGAACAATACCGGCATAGAGCTTTGCCGTTTAGGATTGCCCGACACACCTGATATCCAATCGTGGTTAACCCTTAACCTAAAACCCAACGCTACTGTTGCATGCAACGGGTTACTCATTTCCGTATCGAATCAAAGGGTACTGATCGAGAATCTAAAAGCCAAAAAATTTAAGGTAAAATTCGATATCGATTTGGTGGGCAAAATATGGGACAATAGACCACCAATCCCTAAACAGAAGATTTTTATTCATCCAATTGAATATGCCAAGGTTAACGTTCAGGAGAAGTTGGGCAGAATTCGGAAGGAGCTATTAATTCGAAATGCCACAGCATATCTGATGTGCGCTCTCGATGAAATATGCTGGACATTTAACCTTAGGGGTTCCGACATTTTGTACAACCCTGTATTCCTTGCCTATGCAATTGTAGAGGATGATAAAGCAACGCTTTATATTGATACTGCTAAACTAACCGATGAAGTCCTTCAATTTCTTGCCGATGAACAGGTCTCAGTAAAGCCCTACAACAAGATTTTCGACAGGTTAGCAAAGCTGAAAAAGGGCGATAGGTTGGTTTTAGATCCAGCTAAGGTCAATTACACGATCTATTCCAAAATACCGGCCAATACCAAAATTATTGAATCAACCGGGCTTGCAACAATAATTAAGGCGCGCAAACAACCTGCTGAGATTGAGGGTATAAACGATGCAATGGTTCAGGATGGCATTGCCATGGTTGAATTTCTTTACTGGTTGGAACAGAATGTTGCATCGGGTAAGGTTACAGAGATTACTGTTGCCGAAAAGTTATTGGAATTCAGAAGCAAACGTAAAAACTTTGTTAGTGAGAGTTTTGGAAGTATTATTGGCTATACCGATCATGGAGCAATTGTGCACTACAGTGCTACCCCCGAAACTAATTATACTCTAAAGCCTGACGGTTTCCTTTTGGTTGATTCCGGAGGACAATACCTTAACGGCACTACCGATATTACACGTACCATTCACCTTGGCAAGCCTACTGCTGAGGAAAAACACGATTATACTTTAGTCCTGCAGGGGATGATTCGTCTTTCGATGGCCAGATTTCCCAAAGGAACTCGTGGTTCTCAACTTGATACTTTTGCCCGCATGGCATTGTGGAGTCAAGGTTTGAACTACGGGCATGGAACAGGTCATGGTGTTGGTTACTTTTTGAACGTTCATGAGGGTCCTCAACAAATTAGGCCTGAAAACCATTTACCCATTGAGCCTGGAATGGTTATGTCGAATGAGCCTGGCCTTTACAGGCCCAATGCCTACGGCATAAGGATTGAAAACCTAATTGTTTGCGTTGACGATGAAACCAACGATTTCGGCTCATTTCTGCGTTTCGATACTCTAACCCTTTGCCCAATTGATACCAAAGCTATTGAAAGTTCCATGCTCTCAGCACAAGAGGTGAAATGGCTAAATCAGTACCACAAATTGGTTTACCAAAAGTTATCACCACACCTATCGGGTGATTTGAGTGAATGGTTAAGGGAGAAAACAAAACCATTATAAATCAGAACAGGCTGCCGGTTTCCCGGCAGCCTGTTTTACTATTCACCAATAATCTTTACCAGAACCCTTTTTCGGCGTTTGCCATCGAACTCACCGTAAAAAATTTGCTCCCATGGGCCAAAGTCGAGTTTGCCGTTAGTAACGGCAACCACAACCTCACGTCCCATAACGGTTCTTTTTAGGTGTGCATCGGCATTATCCTCAAACCCATTGTGTTTGTATTGTGAGTAGGGCTTTTCAGGTGCAAGTTTCTCCAGCCATACCTCAAAATCGTGATGCAAGCCGCTTTCGTCGTCGTTAATGAATACGCTCGATGTAATATGCATGGCATTTACAAGGCATAAACCTTCCTTAATGCCGCTTTCGGCAAGGCATACTTCAACCTCGCGGGTAATGTTAATAAATTCCCGTCGATTGCGTGTTTCAAACCAAAGCTCTTTACGATACGATTTCATAGCTATTTCAGGTTTAGCTCAGCCACAATGGTTTCAATCTTTTTATCAAGTTTTGCCAAAGCTGTATCGATGTTATCGTTGGCTTCCATTGTGCCTTTCACACCAATGTAAAACTTAATCTTGGGTTCGGTTCCCGATGGACGAACCGATATTTTAGTGCCATCGGCAGTAATGAACTGCATAACGTCGGATTTGGGCAAGTTTGTGTGTTTTTCCTTGCCGGTATGAACATCAACAAAAACCTGATTTTGGTAGTCGATAATGGAAATTACCTTTGAACCGCCAATGG
>Ga0078972_1008665_pt1 | contig 20975 bp, 18 predicted proteins | sample YelNatPaOPGAMG01_FD_67568 | JGI IMG/M metagenome (GOLD analysis project Ga0078972, IMG submission 67568) | Hot spring thermophilic microbial communities from Obsidian Pool, Yellowstone National Park, USA - OP-RAMG-01 (SPADES assembly) (version 2) | ecosystem: Environmental > Aquatic > Thermal...
AGCCGGATTGCCCGCATCGAAGTGCGTGGCCAGCGTCGAGGCCAGATGCCCGCCCGCCGAGAAGCCCCACACGCCGATGCGGTCCGGCACAATGCGAAACTCGCCGGCCCGCGAACGCACCAGCCGCAGGGCGCGTTTGGCGTCCTCGAGCGGCGCCGGATGGCGGTAGCGCGGTCCCAGCCGGTACTTGAGCACGAAGGCCGCCACGCCCAGCGAGTTCAGCCACTCGGCCACCTGTCGCCCTTCATGATCCATCGCCAGCTTGGCGTAACCGCCGCCCGGGCAAACGACCACGCAGCGAGGGACAGTGGTGGGGGCGCGAGGGCGCCAGGCCTTGACACTACCGCATGGCGTGCTATTATCTCACAAAAAGGGTGGCGGACATGGTTCCCGGTGACTCGCTTTTCCCGCCAGATTCTCAAGTGCCCGGCCAAGGAGCCGATGGTGGAGAGGGCAAGACCGATGTCCAAGGTGAGTCCTCGCCGGCGAGTACGGCAGGCACAGCCCGCGCCCCGTTTGTGGAGGACTCCTTCACTTATTTTGATGACATTCACGGCGCAATTAAATTGAACCAGCTCGAAGCCGACGTTATCCAGACCCCCGAGTTCCGGCGCCTCTTTCACCTGGCCCAGCTCGGCCTTGTACCCCTCGTCTACCCTACCGCCAGCCACTCCCGCGGGATGCACAGCATCGCTGCTTGCCACTGGGCTGGCAAACTCGCGGACTGCCTCAACCAGAACACCCAACGGCTGGCCGGGCAACTCGGCTTCAAACCAATCCAAATCACCCGCGCCGAGCGGGTACTCATCCGGCTGGCAGCTCTCTTGCACGACATTAGTCATGGGCCTCTCTCACACGACATAGAAAGGAAGACGCACTACGTCTATCACGCTTCGACGCGCATAAGAGTCAAATCCCAGTACGGCTTGTACGAGAAGCACGACGACTATGAGGCCAACCCAGTCCTTTACATCCTTCTGATGGATCCCAAACGGTCTGTACTTGCCCGGGTTTTGCGCGAGTATTCAAGGTCCTTTGCTGACCTCCTCTTGGGGGACGTGAATAGCGCACCTCACCTAAATGGTTGCGGGCAACTGCTTGTAGAGTGGAGCTCGCAGGCTTGTGAAGAAATCCTGCCTTCCCTCTTGTTCCACCTGCTGATTTACGAGAAGCCCGAAGAGGCTCACCGTCACTCCATTAAGGTTGCGAAGGAGTTTGATCGGGAGCCGGAGGCATGGACCTTAGGCTCCAAGGGAGACAAGCTTCATCAGGCGTGGTATCAGCCTTACCGGCACGACATCATCGGGGACACCCTCAGCGCGGACCTGTTGGAGTACCTGCAACGCGACCAGGACCGTTTGGGCCTCAAGAATCGTCTCGATTTGAAACTCCTGGATTTTTACGTGCTCGTGCCATGGAAACCTGCACAACCTGATCCCGACTGCCCTCCAAGATTCTGGGACGACAGGTATCGGTGCGCCATTGATTTGATGGACCACAAGCGCGGTACGTTTCGGTCTGAAAGGCTCAATGACATCTTCCGCATGCTAGACCTCCGCCATGAAATCCACGAGAAGGCCGTCCATCATCGCGTGGTGCAGTCGGCCATCGCGATGCTCGGTCGGGCCGGGCAGATACTGAGGGACCAGAATTGCTTCCCGGAACTCCCTGAGCTCTACGGACTCCCCGCAAGCTCTGGCACATCAGCAACGTCCTCGGGAGCCGGAAGCCAGCCCGCCACACCCGTTCTGTGCGGCGATGATCACTTCCTCTCACTACTCCTTCAGAAGACGAACGAAATCCATACTCAGAAGACGGATAAAACTCATGATCACTCCGCATCCATTCAGCCAATCGAATTCAGCATGGTCTGGAAGCTGGTGGAACGCCGCCTCTTCCGCCCACTGCTCATCATCCCAGGAGACCGGGTACCGGCGCTCCTAGGGAACGGATCCTCCTCCCCGGACGAGCATCAGCTCCGGTGGCTCGCAGCTACCGTTGACGCCCCTTTCTTTCAACCGTTCTTCCGCGCCGTCTCGGCGGCGATGCAGTGCGTCCTCGAACATTCCCTTCCCCGCACGGTGGACCAGGTAGCCAAATGGTTGAGCGAGCTCGATAAAATTCCCAAACCATCAAATAAGGTTATATTCCATACCACGCCCTACAAACAGCTATACAAAGACCCTAAGATATTAGTTGCGGTATCGAGCCCGGTCTCCCAACCTCAAAAGGGATTATTAGTCGACACTTTAGAAAACCTGAAAGACCAAGGCTGCGTCAGCGGCTATCTCCGAGATCGGGTTAAGGCCGGTATCCGAGACGCCGAGACGAAAAATGAAGCACTTTGGAAAATTTATGTGTTCGTAAGCGACGGCCTCTTTTACACCGGCACCTTAGCGCGCCTGCTGCCAAACCTTGAGTGCGCGAAGCAGGCTGGCGCCCATCGCAAATGCCTGCTCTTCGCCGCCTGGGCGGCGGCGCAAGCGGTGAAGTTTGCTTATGCAGAGGCCATGCAGAACAGAGAGGCCGTCAGGACGACTTCCCGCGGCTACTGGCTGACCGAAGGTGCTACGGCCCAGGAGTGGAAGGACTTGGTAATAAGATTTTCGAAAAGACTTGAATCGGAGTACCGAGGTGATGACAATGTTGCGAACTGGCTTAGCAATATCTCCGCAGTGCAGGTAGACCAATACTTGCATGAAGACTCTCCCGACTCGCGGCTTCAGAAATGCCGTGACATAAGATCCAGATACCACGAGTGGGTGAACTCGGCTGCAGTCGGCCAGCTAGTGGCCGCGCTCGTGCCCGACCCAGCGAAACGGCCGCACATCAAGGGGCTCATTGAAGCAGCGATATCATCCGGCAATACGATTGGCAAACCCGAGCTGGAGGAGATCGTGCTGCGGCTCGCAAGGGCCAGTGCAGATGAGTTACGAGAACTCGGCCCTGCGAATGCAGCCCGAGGGCAAGCTTTCGACGACGGCCTGCGGAGCATTTGGCGTGTCGGTGTCGTATAGCCTGGGCCAAGACTCGGAAGTGGCGCGTCGTTCGTGGCTGCGTCGCTACTGTGACGCGCTTGGAGTAGCCTCGCTGAAGGACCTTGAATCCCGGTGCACGCGTGCCCTCCTGCGGGCAATCGCGGAGACGGGCAACCCCAGCAAACTTCCGATTCGGCTGGCACCTGTGTTGGATCGGTTCCAGATTTGCCGTCATATTGAGGCCATCGTGTCCGGCTGGGCTTCCGAGGTCGAGGGATTTGGGGTACCGCCGTCGCTGTTCGACGAGGCCGGTTGCCGCTTCGTCCGAGGTGGTCACGAAGGTGAGATTTATTACAACGAGCGCTTAGGTCAGTTTGTGATAAGGATAAGACAACCGTGTGCGGCCCGCGACAGGAACCGCTTGCGGTTCACGTTTGCCCACGAGGTGGCCCACAGGCTCTTCTTCGTCAGTGAGGGCAACCGGTGGGTTCGTGCCGTCGTGCGCGTCAGTGAGGAGCTACCCGAGGAGTTCCGGACTCAGGCCAGGTGGTACCTAGGTCGGGTAGAGGAGAAGTTATGCAATCGGATAGCAAGGCGGGTTCTGATTCCCGACACGCTGCTAGCCACGGTCTGGCCTGTTGACCGCTGGTTTGCCGAGGAAAAACGCTTCGCAGACGAACTCCTCCATAACGCGGCGGTTTTTGGAGTTTCACCGATCACCCTGTTGGTCCGCCTCAAGGATGTCAGTCGCCCGGTCCGCGAGACCGGCCACTTCGCAGTCTGGGCCTGCGCCCGATATGGCGAACGCGGACTTTCCCCTTGGCCGACTGCCCGAATCATAACCGGCTTCGGTCCGGAACGTGTCGGAGACACATCGGTCCCATGGTACCCTGGACTTGACTTGCACTCCAGGTGGCCCTTGGTGGCTGACCTCGTGCGCGGCCAAATCACCTCTGGCCGGTTGGAAGGCCATTTTGCTCTCACCGTATCGCAGAGATCCGGAACCGCGATCCAGTGGGAAGGTTGGTGGCGGGCGATGCCTTCGGCGCGCAACCAAGCAGAAACAGCGCTGCTGCTTTGGGGGCGCCTCCGGGTTGCGGGTCACAATGGCGTACCGCGCGTAGGTCGAAGCACAAACAACAGCACAGGTGAAGCCGGAGACTAGCCCTGCAATTGTGTCCCGCCGGCTCGCAAAGTCTGTGAACGAAACGCCCAACCCAGTCGTCTAACAGGGACAGCCCCGCTTCCCACGTCGCGGACGCACGATTTCAAACGAAGCGCCGCCGGAGTTTCCCTTCCTGGGAAGCTACCACCTGCCGGGAAACAAGACCACCCCAGGACCGTAATCGCGCCGGCGCCTGACGCCTGGTGCCTACCGCCCCAGCAAACCGCGCACGCGCAGCCAGTCCGCCAGCCGCTGCGGCCACGAGGAGAGGACCGGATCGTTGGGCGCCAGGCCAACGCCGTGACGGCCGCGCTCGTAAATGTGCAGCTCCGCCGGCACGCCCGCCCGCCGCAGCGCCAGATAAAACAGCACGCTGTTTTCCGCCGGAACGCCCTGATCCTCGTTGGTGTGGAACAGAAATGTCGGCGGCGTCTGCGCCGTCACCTGCTTTTCGTTGGAGAGATTCTCCACCAGCGCCGGATCGGGATTGTCCCCCAGCAGATTGCGACGCGATCCCTTGTGCGCGTACTCGCTGGCAAAACTGATCACCGGGTAAGCCAGGATGGCGAAATCCGGACGGCAACTGACGCGCTCGATCGGGTCGGCCGCAGCCGGATTGCCCGCATCGAAGTGCGTGGCTAGCGTCGAGGCCAGATGCCCGCCCGCCGAGAAGCCCCACACGCCGATGCGGTCCGGCGCAATGCGAAACTCGCCGGCCCGCGAACGCACCAGCCGCAGGGCGCGTTTGGCGTCCTCGAGCGGCGCCGGATGGCGGTAACGCGGTCCCAGCCGGTACTTGAGCACGAAGGCCGCCACGCCCAGCGAGTTCAGCCACTCGGCCACCTGCCGCCCTTCGTGATCCATCGCCAACTTGGCGTAGCCACCGCCCGGGCAAACGACCACGCCGGTGGGAACGGCGCGCTCCGCCGGCGGCAGGTAGACCGTCAGCGTGGGACGGTCCGCGTCCTCGTTGCCCACAGCGCCGGGCGCACCCTCGGGCCACAGCACGATCGTCTGCGGTTCGGCAGCAAGCAAAGCTAATGCAAAGGCCATCGAGAGCATATCGCCTGTAGTCTACCGCCCTCGCGGGCTGTTAGCATAACAGGGATGCTTGGCATCGAGCCTCGCGCCGCGCGCGCCGCGTGGACGGTCTTCCTGGTCGCGCTCCTGTTGTGGCTTGTTTACAAGCTGCGCCGTGTCCTGTTCGTGCTCTTCGCAGCGGTCTTGCTTGCTTACCTGCTGGCCCCGCTGGTCAACCTGCTCAGCCGGTTCACGCGCCGGCGCCTCTCGTGGACACTCTCGCTGGCCGCCGTTTACGTGCTGTTCCTCGGCGTGCTGGTGCTGCTGATCGCAATGCTGGGAGTCCGGGTCGCTGACGAAGCCTCGGCCATGGCCGGGCGTTTGCCGGTCTGGATCCAGGGCCTCGAGGCACGACTGGAGAGCGGGGCGCCGGGCTGGCTCGCCCCGGTGAAGACGGCGCTGCTCGAAACCATCCGGGACAAGCTGGCCAACGCAGGGCAGATGCTGCTCCCCCTGCTTCAGCAAGCAACTGCCGGCGTAGCCTCGGTAGTGGGCGGGGCCATCATGCTGGTGCTCATCGCCGTCCTCAGCTTCTTCCTGCTCAAGGACGGCGCTGAACTGAAGGCCCGGACGCTGGGTACGCTCGCCCCGGCGCACCGCGCCTTGTGGGAGGATGTGCTGGCGGACGTGCATGTACTGTTGGGCCAGTTCATCCGGGCCTGGGTGCTGCTATCCGTGATCACCTTCGCCGCGTATGCGGCAGCCTTCAGCCTGATGGGCGTTCCCTACGCCCTCTTGCTGGCCACTGCGGCGGGTGTGCTGGAATTCATCCCGGTCGTAGGTCCGCTGCTGGCCGCAACCGCCATCGTGCTGGTGGTCCTGATTTCCGGCAGCGGCCCGCTCTGGCTGGTGCTGGCCTTCCTGGGCGCCTACCGGCTGTTTCTCGATTACGTGCTGATGCCGCACCTGATGAGCCACGGACTGGCGCTTCACCCCGTGCTGGTGATCGCGGGCGCGCTGGCTGGTGAAGCAATCGCAGGGATTCCCGGACTGTTTCTCGCCATCCCGGTCATGGCCACTCTCCGCGTGCTGTACACGCGACTACTGAAAGCAGGCTGACCGCCCGGTCACGGCCCCACGTCGGCGCCGTTCGACTGCGGACGCCGAGGCCGGCCCTGCGCGCTACGGTCACGGACCGCGCCGGCGCGGTTCGACTAGCGCCAATCCCCGTCCAGCCCGCGCTGAATGCGGTTGGCTGAGCCAGGCTTGCCCGCCGCCCGATCCCTTGCTAGCATTTTCATTACCGGAGTAAACGGTCCGGCTATGCGCAAAACCCCGCTGGTCCAGTCCTTGAGCGTCATCGTGCGCGGCTCGCTCAACTACTTCACGGCGCGGCCCATCGTGGTCTCCTTCGAGGTCACAGACAGTTGCACGTGCTGGTGCCGGCACTGCGATCACGGCGGCCCCAAGGACGATTCGCGCAACCTCCAGCCCGAGGACTACCGCCGGTACGTTCGCGCCCTTCGGCCCGCCGTGGCGCAGATTTCGGGCGGCGAACCGCTGATGAGGCCGGACCTGATCGAGATCGTCCGCTCGGTGAAAAACCCGCGCACCGGGCTGCCCTATACGATCCTGGTCTCGAACTGGTCGCTGATGACTGAAGAGCGCTATCTGGCCCTGCGCGAGGCGGGGATTGATCAGTTCTCGGTCAGCCTGGACTTTCCCGACGATCGCCATGACTGGTTCCGCCGCCATCCCGGCCTGTACCGCAAGCTGAGCCGGCTGGTCCCCCGGCTGGCTGCGCTCGGCTACGACGACATTGTGCTCAATACCTGCATCACCAGCCTCAACGTGGGCGAAATCAACGCCATCGCGGATCGCGCCCGCCAGTGGGGCGTCAACATTTGCTACAGCGCATACTCGCCGCGCCGGACCGGCAATCCCGACTACTTCCTTAACTCGCCCGAGCTGCTGGCCGAACTCAACCGCCAGTTGGATCGCATCGAGGCCCGCCGCGACTCCACCAACTGGATCGTCAACGCTCCCACCACCATCGAGGCCACGCGCCGTTACTTCGAGCGCGGCGGCGCACCCGGGTGCATGGCCGGCCTCCGGTTTCTCGTCGTCACCGCCGACGGCTATCTCCAGCCGTGCTCCATGCAGTTCCGCCGCTACCGGTTGGAGGAGCGCGACCGCATGATCGCCGAATTTACCCGCCACAATACCTGCGACCAGTGCTACGTGTCCATCCGCTCCTACGTGGACAAGACCTGGCCGCAACTGGCCCGCGAGTATATCGGCAGCTTCTTCTCGTTCAAGCGTCGCTGGGAAGGCATCCGCCGCAACGGGCGTACGCCGGCCGAGGAGTTGCTCACGGCTTCTTCGGCTGCGGCGGCGTCTCAACCGGCTCCCCGTAGCGAATCTGTACGTCGGCCTTGAACTGCTTGTAGTTCTCGTAACGGATGCGCATGCGAATGCGCTGTGGCCCGGTCTCGAAGAACAGCGTGTCGTCGGCGCCCGTCCACGTCGGGAACCAGTATTTGCCGTCTATCTGCTCGCGGTAAGTCTCGAATTTCGGAAACTGGTTGTCGGAGCCTTTCTTCAGTAATCCCACGCCGCGGCCGTAAGTCTTCACGATCTGCAAGTCGCGGTCATCCACCCAGATCAGCCCCTGGAAGTAACGCTGGCCCGGCTCCATTTTCTTGGGTTTCACCGCAAACACATAACATGGGATCTCATCGGCTTTCTGCCGGCCCAGATAACGCACGTAATATTTGCCGATGTCTTCCTTGGTGAGAACGAAAGGCTGCACGTTGCGCACGTCCTGCTCGTCCTCGGGCGTGAGGATGATCCGGCGCAACGTGGAAACGGGCGCGCGTACCACGCGCTCGGTGCGCTTGCCTTCCGGCGAGAAAATGATGTCGGAGACGATTTCGTAGCGACCCAGCACGTTGCCGCCTTCGTCCAGCTCTTCGATGCGCACGGTCTGCCGGTACGTGTAGTTGTCCCGCGCCCGCGCGAACTCGCTTTCCTTGGCCGCGAATTTTTCGATGATCGCCTGGATTTCGGCTTCCGAAAGATCCTGGCGCTCCCCGCTCTGAGCCAGCCAGAGGCCCAGCAACGCCGCAATCAGAAAACCCATGGCGCCTCCTCTGTTATCAGGATGGACCCGGCCGCCGAGCCGTTTCAACCCGGTGCGCAGCCCGCGCTACACTACCTGCATGCCCGATTGGAGATTGCTCGCCGCCGCTCGCGGCCTCAACTTGCCGGAAGAAGATCTGCACCGCATCGAACCCGTACTGGATGAGCTGTACGCAGTTCTCTCCGACCGCGCCGCCCGGATTCCGCTGACCGCCGAACCCCTGATCAACTTCCGCTGCGAGGTCGAGGAGGAAGCCATATGACCATCCGCGAAGCTGCGGCCGCCCTGCGCGCCCGCCGCATCTCGTCTGTGGAGCTGACCAAGGCCGCCCTGGATCGCATCGCGCGCTACGACGACCGTCTCCGCGCCTTCATTACGGTCACGGGCGACGAGGCTCTCGCCGCAGCGCGCCGCGCCGATCAGGAGCTGGCCGAAGGACGGGATCGCGGACCCTTGCACGGCATCCCCATCGCCGTCAAGGACGTTTTCGCCACCCGCGGCATCCGCACCACCTGCGGCTCGAAAATCTTCGCTGACTACGTGCCGGATTTCGACGCCGCCGTCGTTGAGCGCCTGCGCGCAGCCGGCGCCGTGCTCGTGGGCAAAACCAACATGCACGAATTGGCCTACGGCATCACATCGGCCAATCCCCATTACGGCGCCGTGTGCAACCCTTGGGACCCGGAGCGCGTGCCCGGCGGCTCCAGCGGCGGCTCGGGCGCGGCCGTGGCCGCAGGCATGGTCTTCATGGCCATGGGCAGCGATACCGGCGGCTCCATCCGAATCCCCGCGGCCTGGTGCGGCGTCGTAGGCCTCAAGCCCACTTTCGGCCGCGTCAGCCGCTACGGCCTGCTTCCCCTGGACTTCACGCTCGATCACGCCGGGCCGCTGACGCGCTCGGTCCACGACGCTGCGCTGGTGCTCAACGCCCTGGCAGGCTTCGATCCGCGCGACGATACCTCGAGCCGTCACCCGGTCGAAGACTACGTGCCGCCGGAAGATCCCTCACTCCAGGGGATCCGCATCGGGTTGCCCGAGAATTTCTACTTCACACGCGTGGCGCCCGGCGTGGCAGAGGCTGTGCAGAAGGCTGCGCAACTGGCCGAGCAGACGGGCGCGACGATCATCCCCGTGCGCGTGCCGGACGTGGCGGCCATGAATCAGATCAGCCGCATCATCCTGCTGGTCGAGGCCGCCGCCGTCATGCAACCGTACATGGAACGCTGGCGCGAGATCGGCGACGACGTGCGCCTGTTGCTCGAACAAGGTCTGCTCTTGTCGGCAACCGATTATGTCCAGGCCCAGCGGCTCCGCCGGCTCATGCGCGAGGAATACCGCAAGGTCTGGCGCCAGGTCCATTGCCTGCTCACTCCGACCATGCCGATCCCGGCGCCGCGTCGCGGCGAGACCCACCTGCGGTGGGAGGACGGCACCGAAGACCTGCGGCCCGGCGCCACGAGGTTCGTTCGGGCGATCAACATGTTCGGCTGGCCCGCCCTGTCGCTGCCGTGCGGCCTGGATCCGCAGGGGCTGCCGCTGGGCGCGCAGATCATCGGTCCACCATTCAGCGAAGCGCGCATCCTGCGCGTGGCCGCGGCGCTCGAAGCCCGGCTGCCGCGGCTCGCCCCGCCCGCACTATAATCAAGCCGGAAGCGGAGGTCCCACAATGAACATCACGCGTCGCAGCCTTTTGCAAGGCGCCGTGGCGGCCAGCACCGCCCCCATGCGTTCTTACTCAGCCAATGACCGCATCCAGGTCGGCGTCATCGGTACAGGCGCCCGCGCCCACGAGCTGATCCCCGCCCTCCTGAGTCATCCGGGCGTCGAAATCACCGCCGTCGTGGACGCCTACAAGGGCCGCGTCGAACGCGCCATCGAACGAACCGGCGGCCGCGCACGCGCCGTCAAGGACTACCGGGAGATCCTAGATGACAAGTCCATTGATGCCGTCATGATCGTCACTCCCGATCATTGGCACCGCCAGATGGTGCTCGACGCACTCAAGGCGGGCAAGGACGTTTACTGCGAAAAGCCGCTCACCTACCGCAGCTCTGAGGGCCTGGAGATCATCCAGGCGGCGCGCGCCACCGGGCGGATCGTGCAGGTCGGCAGCCAGGGCATGAGCTCCGCGCTCCAGCGTCGCGCCCGGGAGATGGTCCAGAGCGGCAAGCTGGGCAAGGTCACCATCATTCGCGCCGCCTACAATCGCAACACCGCTTCCGGGGCGTGGATCTATCCCATTCCGCCCGACGCATCTCCCCAAACCGTCAACTGGGAGATGTTCCTCGGCCCCGCGCCCAAGCGACCCTTCTCGCTGGAACGTTTCTTCCGTTGGCGCTGCTACGAAGATTACTCGGGCGGCATCGCCACCGACTTGTTCGTGCACCTGTGCACCACGATCCACTACATCATGAACGCCAACATGCCTTCCCGCGTGGTGGCCATGGGGCAGCTCTATCGCTGGAAGGATCGCGAAGTGCCGGACACGCTCAACGCCATCCTCGAGTACCCGGAAGGCTTCGTCGTCAATCTCAGCTCCACGTTCAACAATCAGGCTGCCGCCGAAAGTAGTTTCCAGTTCCTGGGCACCGAGGGCACCATCACGCTGGGCGCGGGCAGCATGAGTTTCTATCCGGAACGCGCCGTCGAGGACAACCGCTGGATCGTCGAAAGCTGGCCGCGTCACCTTGAGGAGGCCTACTATCGCAACCCCAAGGTTCGCGAGACCGAGTTGCCCTCCACGCGCAAACCCAGGGTCGTCGAGGGACCGCAGGAGTTCTACCAGGAAGGCCTGGATCCCACCATCGTCCACCTCGGCCACTGGCTGGAGTCCATCCGCACTCGCAAGCCCTACTGGCAGGATGCCGTCCAGGGTCACCATGCCGCCGCGTGCGCGCACATGGTGAACCTCTCGGCCAAACAGCTCCGCGTGGTGGAGTGGGATTTCGCCCGCGACGACATCAAGACCTGAGTCCCGGCGCCGCCTAAACCGCACGCTGCCCGCTGCCGATAAAGCAAGGCAGTGGTGCGCCTGATCACGGTATTCGCCTGCGAGTCCCAACCCATGGTGATCGAAGGCCTCCGCGTCACGCTGGAGGCCAGCGGCCAACTCATGCTGGTGGGAGCGTCGGGCCCCGAGGATGCGCCCGCTCAGGTGGCCCGCCTCCAACCCGCCGTGATCCTGGTGGGACCAGCCGAAGAAAGCCCGACCGTTCTGGGCCTGCTCGAGGCGTTGCACGCGGCTTCGCCGTCGAGCGGTCTCGTGCTGTGGGTGCGCAATCCTCAGTGCGTGCCTGCCGCACGGGCCGCCGCAGCCGGGGTGCGCGCCATCCTTCGGCGCACCGCGCCCGCGGGCATCCTCATGGATTGCCTGATCACCGTCGGACAGGGCGGAACGTGGGAAGAGCCGGCGTCCCAGCCGCCTGAGCCGTTGCGCAAACTGGCCGCGCGGCTCACGCCCCGGGAACGTCAGATCGTCCGCCTGCTGTGCCGCGGCATGCGCAACAAACAGATCGCGCAAGCGCTGGCGATCGCTCCCGGAACCGTCAAGGCCCACCTGATGCACATTTTCGAGAAAACCGGGGCGCGCAACCGCTACGAGCTGGCCATCGGGGCGGTGCGGCTGGGCCTGGACCAGCCCGAAGGCCCGCACGCGGAGTGAACCGGCCGTGGACGCCGGGCGCAGCGTGGCACGCTGGCTTGCGCCTACGCTGCTCGATTGCGTCCTGGTCTCGCTGCTCGTATGGCAGTTCGCCGCGGGAGGCCGCTGGATCACGCTGCTGGCCGATGGTGATACCGGCTGGCATATCCGCACCGGCGAGTACATCCTCGATGAGCGACAGTGGCCGCGCCAGGACCTGTTCTCCTTCAGCAAGCCCGGCGATCCCTGGTTCGCCTGGGAATGGCTGGCCGACGTCGCTTTCGCTGTCACCTTTCGGGCGGCAGGCCTGAGCGGCGTGGCCGTGCTTGCCGCCCTGGCCATCGTGCTCGCAGCCCTGATCCTGTTCCGCCGCATGCTGCGGCTGGGGGCCAACACTTTCATCGCCATGATCGTGCTCATGCTGGCGCTGGGCGCGGCCTCCATCCATTTCCTCGCCCGTCCTCACGTGTTCACGCTGCTGGCCTGGAGCCTGAGTTGGAGCTTGATCGAGCGCGATCGCGCGCAGCCGGGCCGCGCCGTCTGGTGGCTCGTGCCGTTGACGCTGGTCTGGGTGAACGTGCACGGGGGTTTCGTCGCCCTGCTGGCTTCGCTGGGGCTTTGGACCGTGGCTGTAGCTGTCGAGTGCTGGCTTGAGGGCGCGCGCCGCCTGCCGGATTTCCGGCCCGCCTGGCGCTATGCGCTGCTGACGGCGACCTGCGCAGCCGTCTCGCTTGTCAACCCCTACGGTTGGCGGCTTCATGCCCACATCGCGGCCTACCTGCGCTCGGAATGGATCCGCAGGGTGGTGGACGAGTTCCAGTCGCCCAAGTTCCGCTCGGAATACAGCCTGTACTTTGAGCTGCTGTTGTTCGCGGCGCTGATGGCGGCGCCCGCGTTCCTGAAGCGGAGGCGGCTGGCTGAACCCGCGCTCGCCTTGTTCTGGGGCCACGCCGCACTGGTCTCGGCGCGGCACGTGCCCCTGTTCGTGCTGCTCGCCGGACCTTGGGTGGCGGCGGAAGCGAGCCTGCTGTGGCGCCGATGGGCCAGCCGCGCGGGACCGCGGTCGGTCCCTGCCATTCTGGACAGCGTCTCGGAAGATCTGCGGGCCGGTTTTGCGCGCCTGAGTCCTTGGGCTGCTGTGGGCATCGCGGTGGTCCTGCTGGCCACGCCCACGAGTCAGTGGCCGCAGGACTTCCCGGCCCAAAAGTTTCCGGTCGAGATTGTCTCGCGCCATGCCGACCTGCTCCGCGGGACCCGCGTGTTCACCTCGGATCAGTGGGCCGATTACCTGATCTATCGCTTTTATCCTCACCAGAAGGTTTATTTCGACGGTCGCAGCGATTTCTATGGCAGCCGGCTCGGGGACGAGTATCTGAAGATCGTCCAAGGCAAGACGGGCTGGCGCGAATCGCTCGATCGCTGGGGTTTCCACTACGCGCTGATTCCCGAAGAGTGGCCGCTCGCCGGTTTGCTCGGCTGCTCGGGCGAGTGGGAGCTGGTCGAGCGCAAGGGGCCGGCGGTTCTTTACCGGCGGGTCGGAATGGAAGCCGCGCTAAAGAAATCGCCCCGGCAAGCCGAACTGTAGTTGGGATGCCGGCCAGACCCGATTCCCGGGACCGTGGTTTCGCCTCAGGCGAACCACGCCAGGCCCAATCCCTCGGATGGAAATCCACGAGCCAGCCGCCCGGGGCCGAACGCACAGCGCCCGCTCGAGGCGACGGCTTTGCCGTTCCGTTCTGTGCGGGCTGGCTGGAAAGGCGCGGGCTGGAGAACCTGGGCCGGGCGGTAGAGGGCAGCAACCGCGGCCCCGGCAGCGCCGCATGAGGTGAGGGCCATGGATCGCAGATTCCTGACCGTCGCAGGCTTGAGCCTGTTGTTTGCCTTGGTCGTGGCAGGGGTCTTCTACCAGACGGTGGCTGGCGCCAGCCGCGCTCCCAAGCCTCAAAAGATCGAAACCAAGGAAGTGGTCGTGGCGGTGAGGGCCCTGCCTGTGGGAGTGACGATCAAGCCCGAGGACGTCAAGGTCGTCAAGCTGCCCGCCGGACAGATACCCCCGGGTGCCTTCAGTCGGCCGGAAGAGGTGTATGAGCGCCCGGTGATCAGCTCGATTCTGCCCGATGAACCGATCCGGGAAGGCCGCATCGGGGCGCGGGGCAGCGGGTTCGGACTTGCGCCGGTGATTCCTCCCGGAATGCGCGCGGTGGCAGTCCGCGTCAACGACGTCGTGGGCGTGGCCGGTTTCGTGATGCCGGGCATGCGGGTGGACGTGCTGGTGACGGGCAGGCCTCCCAATCACCCCGACACGATGACCACGACCGTGTTGCAAAACATCCTCGTGCTGTCCGCCGGGCAGAAAATTGAGCCGGACGCCCGCGGCCAGCCCGTGAACTCGCCCGTGGTCACGCTGCTGGTCACTCCCGAACAGGCCGAGATCCTGACCCTGGCAGGCAACGAAGGCAAGATCCAGCTCGTGCTGCGCAATGCGAGCGATCAGACGATCCAGAAGACGCCCGGGCGCGCGCTGACCGAGCTCTATCCGGTGCGCAAAGCGGCGTCGGAGCCTGTGGCGCCCGCGCCGCCCCGGACCGTGCGCGCGGAAAGCAAACCCGAGACCCCGCCTGCGCCTCCTCCGCCGCCACCGGAAGAAGTCGTGGTCTTCCGCGGCTCGCAGCGCAGCGTCGAGGTCGTGGGGGCCGTGCGGCCAACCACCAGCGGGAGCAAGCCATGAGACGCTCGATTGCCCACATCCTGCTTTGCCTGGCCCTCGTCGGCGTCGCGGCTGTCGCCGGCGAGGATGCTGCGGTCAGCGCGCGCGAGGTGCGCATTCCCGTGGGCCGCAGCGCGGTGATTGACTTTCCCACCGACGTGGCTCGCATCTCGACGAGTAATCCCGAGGTCGTGGACGCTGTGGCGGTGTCGCTGCGCGAGGTGCTGCTGCACGCCAAGAACCTGGGGACGGCCACCGTGGTCGTGTGGTCCAAGAATGGCCAGCGCGCTTTCTATCAGATCTCGGTGGAGCCCAACCTGGATCCCATCCGCGAGCTGCTGAAGAAGACGTTTCCTGGCGAAGAGATCGAAATCCAGGCCACGCGCGACTCCGTGTCGCTGACCGGCAAAGTCTCATCCCAGGCGGTGGCCGAGCGGGCGGCGGCGCTGGTGGCGCCCATGAGCAAGAGCGTGGTGAACAACCTTGAAATCGCCCCGCGTGCGCCGGATCCGCAGGTGCTGCTGCGCGTGCGCTTTGCCGAGCTCAACCGCAGTGCGCTGGATGCGCTGGGCGCCAATCTGGTCTCGACCGGAGCGCTGAACACGCCCGCTTCGGTGACCACGGGACAGTTTCCGAGTCCGCGTCCATCGCAGCTCGAAGGAGTGATTCCGGGGCGGATCGAAGGAACCCAGACGCGCTTCAGCATCTCCGACGCGCTTAACGTGTTCGCCTTCCGCCCGGACCTGAACCTGGCGGCCTTCCTGCGGGCCTTGGAGAGCCAGGGACTGTTGCAGATCCTGGCCGAGCCGAACCTGGTGGCGACCAATGGCAAGGAAGCAAGTTTTCTTGTGGGCGGAGAGTTTCCGATCCCCGTGGTCCAGGGCGGCGCCAACGTGGGCGCGGTGACGATCCAGTTCCGTGAGTTCGGGATCCGCCTGACGTTTCTGCCCCAGATCACGCCGCTCAAGACCATCAAGATGATGGTGCGGCCCGAGGTCTCCACGATTGACATGGCCAATGCGCTGGTCTTTTCGGGCTTCACGATCCCGGCGCTGGCCACGCGGCGCATGGAAACGCACGTGGAGCTGGCGCCCGGCCAGAGCTTCGTCATCGCCGGCCTGATTGACGATCGGGTGACGGAAACTCTGGCCAAGGTGCCGGGGCTGGCCGACATTCCCTTGCTGGGGGCGCTCTTCCGGAGCCGCCAGCGCAACCGCAGCAAGACCGAGCTGGTGGTGATCGTCAGTCCGGAAATCACGCAGCCGCTGGAAGCGGGCCGACCGCTGCCCGGTCCTGCCATGCCCAGGGAATTTCTGCCCCCGATCAGCCAGAAGGCTCCGGCAGCGGCTAGCGGCGCCGCAAGCCGCGCGGCAAGGAAAGGAAAGCAGTGACGGTTGCGGGCGATGGGGCCGAGCTGACCGCGCTATTGATCGCGCCGGACCGCGCTCTGGCGGAGGCGGCTCTGGCTGGACTGCGCCAGGCGCGCGTGTTCCAGGTGATCGGCGACTTGCGAAGCTACCCGCCGCCCCAAACGCTTCAAATCCGCGTGCGCCAGTACGCGCCCGATGTGGTGCTACTCGATGTCGCCACCGACTTTGCGCGGGCAGCGGAACTGATCCGCATTCTCACCCAGGCACGACCTCCCGTCCACGTGATCGGAATCCACACCCGCAACGATCCGGATGCGCTGGTGGGGGCCTTGCGGGCTGGGGCCAGCGAGTTTCTCTACGCACCTTTCGAAGCCGCGGCGCAACGCGAAGCGGCGGCGCGCATCCGGCGACTGCGTCAGCCCGAGCCGACTGCGGCCCGCCAGCCGGGCAAGGTCTACTTGTTTGCCAGCGTCAAGCCGGGATCGGGCGCCTCCACGCTGGCCTCCCAGAGTGCCTTCGCCTTGCAGCGACTCACCGGCCAGCGAGTCCTGCTGGTGGACATGGATGTGATGAGTGGGACCAGCAGCTTTTATCTCCGGGCACCCGCCAGTACCGCTCTGGTGGAGCTGTTGCTCGAAGGCGACCGGCTGGATCCGGGGCGATGGGTTTCCCAAGTGGAGCGAATCCAGGGCCTGGAGGTTCTGCCTGCCCCGATGTCTCCGGGCCTCGAGCTGGTCGAGCCCGCGCGGCTCCACGAGTTTTGCGAATACGCGCGGCGCAACTACGACTTCGTGCTGCTGGACTTGCCCGCGATCTTTCATCGCGTCAGCCTGCTGGGGCTGGCCGAGTGCGACCTGGGATTCCTGGTGACGACGATGGAGCTGGCCAGCCTGCACCTGGCGCGCAAGGCCGTCCGCATGCTGGGACACCTCGGCGTGGGCCAGGACCGCTACGAGGTCTTGATCAACCGGGCGGGCGGAGGAGATGGCCTGCGATTGTCCGATATGGAAAAAGTGATCGGCTGCCCGGCGCGTGCCCGGTTCCCCAACGACGAGATTGCGCTCCAGCGATTGCTCGCCATGGGACAGCCGCTGGATGCGACGTCCGAGCTGGGCGGCGCCATCGAAGAGTTCGCCGGGCGGCTGGCAGGCGTGGCCCAGACCGACAAAAAGCGCACGGGGCTGGTGCTGAACGCGCTGCCGGTGTTCTCCGAGAGTTCCTGAGGACTGAAGAGGCTACCAGGGAGGAGGCCAAGCGATGCTTTCGGTGACGGATTCGGAAACGCGGCGGCCGCTGAGCTGGGATCAGCGACTGCTCCAGCACGCGGCGCGCCCGCGCGGCTCGTTGCGACCGGAATACCAGGAGCTCAAATTCACGTTGCACCGCAAGCTGGTGGACCGGATCAACATGGATGCGCTGGCCTCCATAGACAACCAGCGCATGCGGGCCGAAGTGCGCCAGGCCTTGCTGAGCCTGGTGGAAGGCGAATCCACCCTGTTGAGCGCGCTGGAAAAGCAGCAGATCTGCGACGAGGTGCTGGACGAGGTCTTCGGTCTGGGGCCTCTGGAGCCGTTGCTCGAGGATCCCACCGTCTCCGACATCCTGGTCAACACCCACAAGCAGGTCTACGTGGAGCGCAACGGCGTGCTCGAGCTGACCAACGTCACCTTCCGCGATGACGCCCACCTGATGCGCATCATTGACAAGATCGTCTCGCAGGTGGGCCGGCGCATTGACGAATCCAATCCGATGGTGGACGCGCGCCTGGCCGACGGCTCGCGCGTGAACGCGATTATTCCGCCGCTGGCCGTGGACGGGCCGCTGCTGTCCATCCGGCGCTTCGCCCGCGACCGCCTGATGCCGGCGGACCTGGTCGAGCGCAAGGCGCTGACGCCGGGGATGATGGAGCTGCTTGAGGCCTGCGTGAAGGCGCGCCTGAACATGATCATCTCGGGCGGTACCGGCGCCGGCAAGACCACGCTGCTCAACGCGCTTTCGGCGTTCATTTCTCCCAAGGAACGGATCGTGACCATCGAGGACGCGGCCGAGCTGCAACTCAAGCAGCCGCACGTGGCACGCCTGGAGACGCGGCCGCCGAACCTGGAGGGTCAAGGCGCGGTGCGCCAGCGCGAGCTGCTGATCAACAGCCTGCGCATGCGCCCGGACCGCATCATCGTGGGCGAGGTGCGCGGCGAAGAGGCGCTGGACATGCTCCAGGCGATGAACACCGGTCACGACGGTTCGCTGACCACGATTCACGCCAACTCGCCGCGGGACGCCATCAGCCGCCTGGAAGTCATGGTGACGTGGGCGGCGGCGAACATGCCTTTGGTTTCCATCCGGCAGCAGATCGCCAGCGCGGTTCAGGTCATCATTCAGGCGGCTCGTCTGGCCGATGGATCGCGCCGCGTCACCTCGATCACTGAAGTCACGGGCATGGAAGGCGAGGTGGTCACGCTGCAAGACATCTTTGTGCTGGAAAAACGCGGCGTGGGGCCGGACGGCAAAGTTCTGGGCCGGTTCGTGGCCACCGGGATCCGGCCCAAGTTTTACGAGCGGCTCCTGGCGGCAGGGATTCAACTGCGGCCGGACCTTTTCGACGAAGTCGTGGAGCTGTAGCCATGTTGCTGGCGGCGATTGTCTTTGTGCTGGCGTGGCTGGCCACGATGGGCGTGGTGTGGCTGTTGTGGAAGGCCCAGCACAGCGCCCGGATCGAGCGCGTGACGCGCCGCCTGACGGGCGAAGGCGCAACGCAGGATCGCTCGCCCAAAGGGCCGAGAATCATCAACCCCGACACGCCGGACCGGGGCCGGCTCGTCATGCAACTGGCGGCGCGGCTGCGGTTGATCGAGCGCCTGCGCTTGCTGATCGAACAGGCCGGCCTGAAGTGGGACGTGGCGCGCACGCTGCACGGCTGCCTGGCGCTGTTTCTGGCGGGTTTTTCCTTCGTGTGGTATCTGACTCCGGCGTTTCGCAGGTTTGCGCCGCTGTTCGGTCTGGCCTGCGGGATGATGCCCATCGTTTACATCCTGCGTGTGCGCCGGGACCGCTTGCGCAAGTTCGAGGAAATGTTCCCCGAGGGGCTGGAATTCCTGGCGCGCTCGATGCGCGCCGGGCACGCCTTTACCGTGTCGCTCGAGCTGATCCACAGCGAGTTCCGGGATCCGCTGGCCAGCGAGTTTCGCCGGGTGTTCGATGAGCAGAACCTGGGGCTGCCGCTCGAGGTGGCGTTTCAGAAACTTGCCGAACGCGTGCCGCTGATGGACGTGCGCTTTTTTGTCTCGGCGGTCTTGCTGCAGAAGCGAACCGGGGGCAACCTGGCGGAGCTGCTGGACAAGCTGGCCTATCTGATCCGCGAAAGGTTCAAGCTGCGCGGCCGCATCCGCGCCATCAGCGCGCACGGGCGCATGACCGGCACCGTGCTCTCGCTGATCCCGGTGGCGGTCGGTCTGATCATGTCTTGGATCAATCGCGATCTGATCATGTTCTTCTTCACCGACGAGCTGGGCAAGCTCATGCTGGGGGCGGCGCTGGGCTTGCAGCTTCTCGGCTACCTGATCATTCGGAAGATCGTGGCCATTGAGGTGTGAACCATGCCGTTGCTGCTGAGCATCACGGTGTTTGTGATCGTGGCGGGGGGACTGACGTGGCTGGGCGCGCGGTTGTGGGTGCGGCCGCGGGCGGCGATGGAGCGCATTACGGGCGCCGACGCCATCGCGATCGAGCGCGTGCAAAAGCACCCTAGCCTGGCGTTCCGCGAGTTGCTGAGCAAGCTCGGCAGCGTGTTGCCGGCCTCGCCCAAGGACGTCACCATCATGCAGCAGAGGTTGATCCGCGCGGGCTATCGGGGGCCTCACGCGCTGCGCTATTTCTACGGCGCCAAGGTGCTGCTGGCGGGGCTGCTGCCGGTTCTGACCACGATCGCGGTCGCGGGCTCGTCCTCGCGCACGGCGGACAACAAGCTCATGCTCATTGCGGGCTCGGCCGCGGTGGGCTTCTTCGCGCCCAACGAATACGTGCGTCGCCGGGCGCGCCGGCGCCAGCGGCAGATCCGGCGCGGGCTGCCCAACGCGCTGGACCTGCTGGTGGTCTGCGTGGAATCGGGTCTGGGGCTGGATCAGGCCATCGTGCAGACGGCCAAGGAACTCGAGCACGCGCATCCCGAGATCAGCGAAGAGCTGGCGCTGGTGAATTTCGAACTGCGCGCGGGCAAGCGCCGCGTGGAGGCGCTGCGTAATCTGGCCGAGCGCACGGATGTGGAGGAGCTGCGCAAGCTGGCGGCGGTGCTCATCCAGGCGGATCGCTTCGGCACCAGCATTTCACAGACACTGCGCTCGCACTCGGATTTCATGCGCGTGCAGGCGCGCCAACTGGCCGAAGAGAAGGCGGCCAAGCTGGGCGTCAAGCTGGTCTTTCCGATTTTCTTCTGCATCCTGCCGTCGCTGTTCGTGGTGACGGTGGGACCGATCATGGTTCGGGTGGTCCGGGAACTGATGCCCGTGATCAATCAGATGTAGCGTAAGGAGGCAAACATGGAGACGACGACGATTCGGATCATCGCCGCAGTATTGGCTGTGTTGCTGCTGGCGGTCATCGTGATCAGGCGACGTCGCAACGCCTGAGGCCGCGGCTCCGGATAACGGGGGCGGGGCCACAGCTCATTTTCGGGGCTCCCTGCGGCGGGATTACGTGCGAGAATGATGCAAGCGCGCCTGCGGGCGCAGCCAGTGACGAGCGATGCGCGGAAGCGGTCCGCGAAGGAGTAGACCGTCATGAGGACAGTGCGATGGTGGTTTGGTTTGGTAGCGGCGGTTTGCGCCTGGTCCGCCCCGTTCGGCCGCATTGTGCCGGTGCAGGGGCACGTGGCGGATGTGGTGTTGGATGAGCGGCGGGGGGTGGCGTATCTGGCCAACTACACGGCGAACCGGATCGAGGTGGTGTCGCTGGGCGAGC
>Ga0078972_1008666_pt1 | contig 20972 bp, 15 predicted proteins | sample YelNatPaOPGAMG01_FD_67568 | JGI IMG/M metagenome (GOLD analysis project Ga0078972, IMG submission 67568) | Hot spring thermophilic microbial communities from Obsidian Pool, Yellowstone National Park, USA - OP-RAMG-01 (SPADES assembly) (version 2) | ecosystem: Environmental > Aquatic > Thermal...
AAGCTCGAGAATTCCTCGAATCCGCACGAGACGGGTACGACTTCGACCGGTTCAATGCTGCGGCGTCTTCGGCGGTCATCTCGGGCATCAACAGCAAAGACGCCATCTGTCTGAGGACAACAGGCAAGACGGGCAAGACCGAGAATCACAACGAAGCCGTTCGAGAGCTGGCCAAATCCGGTCCCGACGGCGCTTCCCTCGAGGCGACTTTCCGGAGACTCCTCGCGTTGAAGCCGAAGTCGCAGTACCAAGCAGCGTCGGTCTCCGCACCCAGCGCCCGAGACGCGGTCAACCGAGCCCAGAAGATGTATGACGTTGCTGTTGTAGTCGTCAGCCGACCGGGCTGAATGAGATCTTGGTCGCCACGGACTCCCCTCGCCGGCCGCCGTCCCACTGCAGCATCGACAACCACAACATCTGGTAGCTGCGTAGTTATCGAGATACCCCCTGCGCTGAGATTCGTGCGTACTACAAAGCGCCGGGTGAGTTCTTCGCTGCTGTTGCTATCAGTCTTTGGGGGTTGCGGGAGTTGGCTCTGCGCCGAGAAGGTGGGCGAGGGTGTCGAGCGCGTTGACCATGAGGTCGGTTTCGCTCACCACGACCATGTCGGCGGGCGTCGCCGTCGGATCGTCGTGGCCTTCCCGAGGTGGGTGCAGCAGGTGCTCGGCAGTGGACACCTGGGTGGCCCGCAAGGGGGGGTAGGGTGCTGGGGCGCTCTCGTGTCGCAGCGCACTGGCCAATGCGGCGAACGCATCGTCGACCTCGACGGCCAAGCGGTGAAGTTCGGGCCGGTCGGGACCTGCCGGTGGGAGCTGGCTGTGCAGGACGAGAGCAGCCCACACGTAGCGGCGCACGGCGGCGAGGATGCCCTGCGCAGTTTGTGGGTCTAGCGGCGTCGGGCTGCCCGGATGGCGGCCGGCTGGTTCGCTCAGCCAGCGATCTACCGACGCTTCGGCGTTGGTGCGGGCGAGGCGTGCAGCGAGGCGGAGCCGCTGGAGCGCGTGACGATCAGCGGTGGCAGGTTCTGCCCATGCGTGGAGGAGCGCGGCGCCGTAGCTCCCGTCGATCTCGACGAGGTCGGCGAGGCGATCGGTGACCCGTGAGCGCTCCCAGGTCGGCCAGATGGCGTAGGCCGAAAGGGCGAGGATGGCACCGAGGAGGGTGTAGAAGGAGCGGTCGGCGGCGAGGGAGGGCGCCGGGGATCCGGTGAACGCCAGGAGGGTTACTACGAGAGACGCTATACCGACGCTGTAGACGACGTAGTTGGCGCGCAGCACAGCGACGCTGGCGGCGTAGAGGGCTACGGTGAGCACGATCAGGCCGGCCGGCGAAGGGTCTAGCGCTGCCAGCAGGAGAGTTACGAGGCCGGCGCCGAGCAGGGTGCCGACGCTTCGGGCGAGCCCTCGGCTCAAGGTGGCGGCGAAGTCGGGCTTGAGGACGATCATGACGGTCATGGGGAGCCAGTAGCCGTGGCCGACGGCGAACAGGTGGGAGATGGCGACGGCGACGGCTAGGGTCACCCCGACTCGCAGGGCGTGGCGGAAGGCCTCCGAGGTGAAGGTGAGGTTCGCTCGCCCCATCTCGAGGTAGCCCCTCTTCGTCCCGGCGAGCGGGGAGGGCCTCGGCCAGACCCGCCCGTTGCCCCCGGCCGCGGTGTCGGAGGCAACTCCCGTTTTGGTGCCAGCTTTAGGTTCGCCGCGTTGTTCGCCGGCGGCGACCGCGCTCAGCTGGACGACTGAGCGGAGCTGACCGGCGAGCGCCGTGAGGTCCTCTACAGCCCGGAGGACCAAAGCGCGGTCGGTGGTGTCGGCGGATCGGGCTATCCCCCGAAGGTGCTCGACGGCTGCGCGGAAGCGCTCGCGCTCGTCGGCGGAGACGGTGACACTGCGGGCGTCGTGGAGGGCCTCGGCCACATCCAAGAGGACGTTGGCGGATGCGCTGATCGCCTCGTCGAGACTTCGTGCGGCATCGATACTCGAGGTGGCGGTGAGCCGGGACTGGATCCGGGCGACGGCGGCCGCCTGAAGGCGGATCCGCTCCGCCTCGTCGGCGAGCGCTTGGTAGGCGGAGGCTGCGGCCGGGTCGCCCCAGGGCTGGGTTTCCTGGAGCGCGGCGCGAAGCTCGTCGAGGGTGCTGGGGTCGAGAAGGGCGGAGGGGTCGCTGGCGAGCGAACGGAGGTGTCCTGCCAGCTGGCGGTAGGCGCCACTCGCGGCGGTGCGCTCCACCGGGAAACGCTGCAGGGGCCAGGTGAGCGGCACCAGGAGGATCTGGAGTGCTCCGCCGCACAGCGCCCAGAGCGCGTTGAGCGCGGCCTGCTCGGGTGTGAAGGAAAACTGGGAGAAGACGACCAGCCCGATGACCGCCTGGAGGCCGACCACGCTCGCCGCCTGGCCGAACAGCACCAGGAACCCGGCGGCAACGCCCCAGACGGCGGTGACGGCGATGTCGGGGCCTTCCACATGCCCAACGGTCGCCCCGACGAAAGCGGAGACGGCGAAGGCTGCCGCGGCGAACGACATGATCGTTATTCGGCTGCGGTAGGTGCCTTGCAGGGATGCCATCCCGGCGGTAAGGGCGCCGACCGCGCCGCTCACCCCGACCAGCAGATGTCCCGAGAGGTCACCGGCCACAAGGGGTATTGCGATGCCGAGCGCGCATCGAGCTGCTGGGAACAACGCCAGCTGGGAGCGGTCCAAGTGGACGGCCTCGCGGACAGGGCGCGTCCAAGTGTCCGCTCCTGGGGTCATTGCCCGCACTCGGGGCAGCCAGATGTCACCGTCGCCATGGCGGCGGTCCGGCATCGATGCGGGGAAGGGTCGGCGAAGCACCACACGCCGACCGTCTGCCGTCATCGCCGACCGACCCGGCGCGGTCATCGTCGAGCGCAGCGAGGACCTTCTCGGCGGCCGAGGCGATGGTCTCGAGCTCGTCGGGGGTAAGCGGGTCGATGAACAAGCGGCGTACCATCGCCACATGATGGGGCGCGGCCGCTTCCATCTCGCGCCATCCGGCGTCGGTGGCCACGACGAATGCGCCGCGACGGTCCTCACCGCAAGGCTCCTTTTTCACCAGTCCACGCCCGCTCATGCGGGTGACCTGGTGGGAGACCCGGCTCTTTTCCCAGCCGAGCGCTTCGGCCAGCTCGAACAGGCGGGCCCGGCCAGTGATGCGGTCGGAGAGCGCGACGAGCACAAGGTACTCGGCGTAGGAAAGCTCCGAGGCGGCGGCCACGTCGGCAGCAAGACGGCCGGCGAGACGCAACTGCATGAACTGCAGCGACCGCCACGCCTGCGCCTCCCGCTCGTCGAGCCACCGGACTTCGCTCACTCGTCCAGTCTACAGCGAGAATAGTTGATCTTTCACTCATGTCATATGACGTGTTCACCGAATAGGGGAGCCGACCCATGAGCACGCCGACCGTCCCTTCCGCCCTTACTGGCACCTACGCGGCCTTCCTGCGGCGGTCGCGCTCGGGGAAGCACCACGACTTCGGCCTGCTCGGAGGTCTTCGTCGAGCTGGTGGCGATGGGCTTCGACATCTTGACCTTTCGCAAGACGCCACTGGGGCCCAAGTCCCGCTGCACGCTCAGCTCCTATGGGGTCAGCGCGGTCTCGAGGCTCGGATGAAAGAGCGCCTCGCAACGCCAAGTGCCGCCGGCAAGCAGGTTGACTTCGGCGCCGACGACGGGACCAAGGGGCTGTCGCTCGATCCCGGAATCGACCTACGCGTCATATACAACCTAAAGGGCGCCTGACAGCAGCAGGGCGCGGCGGGCGGGAGAGCCAACAATCCTCGCTCAGTAAAGTCTTAGATCACTCCGTCGACACTGGTCATCGGTCAGTCCTTTCATCCTAGGATGTCTCACCATGCTGAAGCTTTCGGAGACTCTGGAGCTGAGCGTCTTCGAGAGGGCGGGAGCCGAGGTCATCGTCGGCAAGAATCACCTGGACCGGATTGTCCGGTGGGTGCACGTCTTCGAGGTGGACTACATCGACCGGCTGCTACGCGGCGGCGAGCTTTTGCTTACCACCGGTATTCCCTTCGGCCAAAGCGTACCCATGCTGAACCGGATAATCAGGGATCTCGCCGCTGCGAAAGTCGCTGGGCTGGTGATCGAGCTCGGGCGGGTCGTGCCGTCCGTGCCATACGCGTGCGTTCAGGAGGCGGAGAGAGTCGGTCTGCCAGTCATAGTTCTGCACCGAGAGGCGCAGTTCGTGCAGGTGGCCGAAGAGGTGAACACGGCGATAATAGATCAGAGCGCCGGCTCTCTTTCGAGGATCAATGACCTCACATCAGACCTGGCCCAGATCCTCTTGCGCGGAGCGGGCGTCACCGAGTTGCTGCACAGGCTTGTCCTTCTGGTCGGCAACCCAGTGGTGTTGGAAGACCTAGCGCATCAGGTGATCGCATTGGCCGATCCCGAGGGCAGGGTCGATGAAATACTCCAGGCGTGGCCGCGCCACGCTCGATCGCCTCACGACGACCCCGATCGGGTCGGGTGGGGCCACACCAAGTCTTCTCCTGGATGCCTGTGGTGCGTCGTGACGAGCCGCGAGGAGCAGCTAGGACGACTTCATTTGCTGGAATTGTCCAAACCGTCAAGTGGCGTCGAAGGGTCCATTCTTGACCGGGCCGCCGCCGCAATTGCTATCTCCCTCTTGATAGACCGCCGACCTGGGGTCGTGGCCGACCGGGCTCGACGGTCACTGATATCGGACATCGTTCAAGGCCGGGTTCACGGGCGCCAGGAAATCCTGCTGAGAGCGCGGAACCTTGGTGCTGATTTTGAGGGTCGGCCGGTTGTCGCAGTGGTGGTAGGCACTGCAGATCTAGAGGAGCAAACGGACTCCTCGAGGGGCCGCATGGCGCCGGAACTCGCACCGAATGATCTTCTTATAGCTGTCCGCTCCGTCACCGGGCAGGCCGGCCTGCCCACGGTCGACGCAGTCGAGGTGGAGAGGGTCATGGCGATCGTCGGCTTGCCTGCCGGACCGGGATTTCGGGAGGAACTCAGCCACTTCTCAGCGGCCCTGCACGGCGCCGCCTCGGCAGCGGTCACCGGGTCTGAGGTCTTCGTGGGAGTGAGCGACGAGTCCCCGGTGGCATCCCTGCGACGGGCCTTCGAGCAGGCGACGGAGGCGTTCGAGTACGGGGCGAAAGGAGGGATCGAGGGTGCGCATTTGTACTCCGACCTAGGCTTACACCACCTTTTGCTCAGGCTTGCAGAAGGAGGGGATCTTGCGCACTTCGTGGAGTCTGAACTCGGGCCGCTGCTCGAGCACGACACCCTCGGCTCCGTGCAGCTTCTTCCGACCCTTGAGGCCTACTTGGCGGCCGGAAGTAACAAGTCCGCCGTTGCTCGCAAACTGCACATAGAGCGACGCACTCTCTACCATCGAATCGAGCGAATCGAGTCACTTCTTGGGCGCAGCCTGGATCAACACGAGTATGCGTTCCGCTTGGAAACTGCTGTGCGGGGGCTGCAGGTCATTCGTATGCGAGCGTCACAACCGGGAGCTGCGCCCCGGCGTACGATCTGACTTACAGAGCCGTCTCCTCCATCCGCTCAGCGTGAGCGCCGATTAGGCCAGCCACAGCTATGGTCAGGGCGTCGGCAGCAGGTAGGTAGAGGTTCTCGTCGATGCCATGGGCGTTGGAGCCAGGTCCCAGGACTCCTGTGGCTACGATGCCAGCTTTTGGGAAGCGGTGGCCGAGTAGGGACATGAAGGGGATGGTTCCGCCTTCACTGGTCCATCCAGGTTCGCGATCGAATCCAGCCACCGACGCCTCGCGCAGAGCCGAGGCAAGCCACGCAGGCACCTCTGGGCAGCACCACCCGGAGGCTGGCGAGTGGGTAGTTACGGACACGTGGGCCCCTGAGGGAGCCTCCTCCATCAGGGCGGCGACGATTGCGTCTGCTGCAGCGTCAGCGTCAACCGAGGGCGAGATCCGGAAGGAGATCTTCGCTCTGGTGGATGCATGAACCACGTTACCGCCTGATACTGACGGGGGAATTCCATCCATTCCTACTACGGACATAGCAGGCGACCAGGCTTGGCGCAGGAGTCGATCGGTGGCGTCCTCGCCGGCGAGTCGCACGCCCTGGAGGGTGGGTAACGCCGCTGCAACGACATCTCCGAGCTCGTCGGCCACTGCGGCAAGGCGCCGCCTGTGCTCGGCCGGTGGCTCGGCTGTTAGCTCATTCAGTTTAACTTCTCCGGTTACCCTATCCTCCAGCCTATCTAGGAGTCGGCACAGAACTCGAAACGGGGAGGGCGCCACGCCGGCAGCGCTCCCTGAGTGCACGCCACGCTCGAGGACGCTTACGTCGACGGTAACGACTACGTTGCCCCGCAAAGATTGAGTCATCCAGAGGCGATCGTAGGTTGGGGAGCTCGAGTCGAGGCAGATGATCAGGTCCACGCCTTTTAGACGATCGCCCAACGCTTCGACGTGGGGGCCGAGATCAGGGCTTGCGCTCTCCTCGCTACCCTCGACGATCACGAGGCAGCGTCCATGGCCCCGACCGTCCCGCTCCGCGGCCTCGATCGCCAGGAGGGCGCAAAATAGCGAGTACCCGTCGTCGACGGCACCCCTCCCATAGAGTCGGTCGTCCTTCAGGACGCCACGGAAGGGGTCTAGACCTGGGCTCCAGACACCCAAGGGCGGCTGTTTGTCGAAGTGCCCGTACAAGACGACGGTCTCAGCGCCGCCGCGAACGGTGCTCGGAACTTCGCAAAGCAGCAGGGGGGTTCGCCCTGGCAGCCGGCGAATCTCAACTTGCAGACCGCTGATATGGCGCTGGACCGCCCAGTCAGCTAAGAACTGAACGGCTCTCTCGACATGACCACCAGACTCCCAGTCGGGGTCATAAGCAGGTGAAAGACAGGGAATTTCAAGGTACGATGTGAGGGGCTTAAGGGCTTCGCTAGCGAAGGACCCGTCGAAGCCAGATAGACGCGGCACCCTGCGAATGTAGTGGCCGGTCACGAATCGGCCGCCGGGGTGCCGTGCCGCAAACTGTGTCGTCCCAGGCCCTTTCTTGTCGCAACTCGGCGGCTGACGGTTGAGGCCGGCTCCACTACCTTGAGGGTCAGAAGTCGAGTCGGGATGCGGACGTTGCTTGCGATGGACGAAGGCGAACCTTGCGGCTTTCGCAATGATCACCGGGCTGAAGCCCGGATGAGACAGATCCCAAGAGGACCAAAAGGGGGACTCCACCGTGGTGTTGAGAAGGCGAATCGCAGCAACGGTTCCGGCATTGGCCGCTATGTCGCTGGTAGTGGCTGCATGCGGTAGCACCGGAGCAAAGACTGCTCAGGCGAAGACCGACACCGCCGGTGGCGCCAACGCGAGCCAGTGCAATCTATCGGCCCTGACCAAGGCGAACCATCCGGTCGACATCACGTTCTGGGAGTCGGCCAGTGGAAGTGCGAGCGACCCCCACAGCGGAGAACATCTGATGCTTCAGCTGGTCAACCAGTTCAACTCGTCGCAGAGCCAGGTCCACGTCACAGACGTCAACCAGCAGAGCTACTTCGACGGTACGTGGACCCCTTACCTCAACTCCCTCCGCAACCACACATCGCCGAACATATTGTTCTTCGACGACTATCAGGTGCAAGATGCGGTGGACTCCGGTTCCTTCGTTCCTGTCGCCAGCTGCGTCGCCGCCAGCAAGTACTCCACATCCGACTTTCTTCCCAAGTCGATCCTCCAGCAGAGCGTAAGCGGCACGCTGTGGGGAATGCCGTACACCGGCTCGGGTGAACTCATGTACTACAACCAGCAGGCGCTAACGAAGGCTGGCATCAGCGGGCCCCCAACCACTTTCGCCGAGATGGTCGCAGACGCAGCCAAATTCAAAGCCGCTGGCTACTCTGACGGCATATCCTTGAACAACGATCCCTCGTTGTTGCAGCAATTCGACGCTATAGCCGGCCAGTACTATGTGAACAATCAGAACGGCCGGAATGGGAAGCGGGCGACAGCGGCTGCCTTCGACAACCCGGCGTCCCTAGCGTTCGTCAACGACGTGCACCAGATGGTGGCTGCCGGCACGGCGAAGGGCTACTCGGCCACCGGGGCTGGCACTGCAGGATTCGACAACCTTCTGGCGGTCGGCAACGGGCTCTCCGGCCTGACGTTCTCACCGAGTGGCACGTTGGGCACTGTCGAGGCGGTCGCTGCTGCTTACCCCAAGGCAACCTTCAAAGTTGCGCCCGTCCCGTCGGTGGGAGGTGTGAACCTGGGGCTGCCCCCGGAGGGTCAGTCTCTCTACCTGCCCAAATCTTCCTCGCCTGCACAGCTGGCGGCCTCCTGGGTCTTCCTCAGGTATCTCGTGAGTGCCACCGAGATGGCAACCTTCGACGCCGGAACGGGATTCGTGCCGGTGCGCACCTCAGCAGCAAATCAGCCCGTCATCAAATCTCTCTGGGCGAAAACCCCGGCTTACAAAGTGGCCTACGACGAAGTCAACCAAGGGCCGGCCAACAATGCGACAGCCGGACCGCTGCTGGGGCCGGTAACCCAGATAGACAACGACGTGGCCAACATGCTGGCACAGCTTGACACCAACCCCGCCGCGAACCCGTCGGCGCTTCTAAGCCAGTTGTCGTCCCAAGCCACTGGCGAGATGGCCTCCTACAACTCCTCTAACTGACCATGCCCTTAGCCCCCCACGGCCAGCTCCAGCCCGTCGGTTACCCGCTGCGGTGGCAATGACAGCTTCCGCCGATACCTTCGACGTCGAAGCCGTCCGCGCCAGGTTCCCTTCTCTGCGGGCGTCAGCCAACCCGCCGATATATCTGGACGGCCCGGCCGGGACGCAAGTTCCTGACCGGGTGATCGCAAGGGTCACGGAAGCTCTGACCGAGTACCGGGCTAATGTAAACGGACGATTCCCCACTTCGGTCAAGGCGACGGCAGTAATCGGGGAAGCTCGCTCGGCCATCGCCGATCTGTTCAACGCATCTTCACCCGGAGAGATCGTCTTTGGGCCGAACATGACGACTTTGACGTTTGGAATGTCCCGTGCCCTGGGGGTGCGGTTCGGATCTCGCGACGAGCTCGTCGTCACCGGTATGCAGCACGACGGGAACGTCTCGCCTTGGCTGCGCATGGCTGAGGAGCGAGGGATGACCGTTCACCGGGTGGAGTTCGACCCCGCCACCTACGAACTGGACCTAGCGCAGCTCGACCGGGTGTTATCCCCCGCGACGGCTCTGGTAGCAATCAACTACGCCAGCAACATCCTAGGGACGATCAACGACGTCGCCGAAATCTGCCGGCGCGCCGCGTCGTGTGGAGCTATCACCTACGTAGACGCCGTGCAGTACGCTCCTCACGGCCCCGTCGATGTGCGCCGTCTCGGCTGCGACATGCTTGTGGCCTCTTCGTACAAGTTCTACGGGCCGCATCTCGGAGTTCTCTACGGACGCCGGGAGTTGCTCGAGGAGTTGCATCCTCCTCGCCTGCGTATAGCGCCGGACAACGTACCGGACAGGTTTGAAACCGGGGTCAAGTCGCTGGAAGGAATAGCTGGCACTTTGGGGGCCGTCGAATACCTGGCTTGGGTCGGTGAAACGTTCGGCATTCCAGCTGTCGAGCCTGACGGCACGCTGAGGTCGCGAACGAAGACTCTCTACTCGGCCTTCGCCTCGATGGCACGCTACGAGAAGCCCCTAACTGCTGCGCTTATCGACGGCTTGCGAGCACTTCGCGGTGTGCAAGTTCATGGGATTACCGACGTGTCGCGATTCGGGTGTCGAGTGCCGACAGTATCAATCTCGGGCTCGGGGATCGACAACGCAGCTCTGGCCCGCCACCTGGGCGAGCACGGCATCTACGTCTGGGACGGGCACGTCTATGCTCCCGACATCATCGAGCGACTCGGGCTGGATCGTAGCGGCGGCATAGTTAGGTTCGGCTTGACCCACTACAACACGATGGAGGAGGTCGAACGGACGCTTGAAGTAGTCGGGTCCTACGTCGAGCAGCGCGCTAGCTGACCGTCGAGGCTACGATGGCAGCGATGAGCGCCGAGAGGAGTCGCGCCCGCATCGGTAGCGAACCCGCAGACACCCACTCGCCGGCGGTATGCGGACCTTCTCCTATACCGCCGAGTCCGTCCAGGGTGGGTATCCCCATCGCAGCGGTGAAATTCCCGTCCGATCCGCCGCCGACCGCACGGCCTTCAACTTGGCCCTGCCCCAAGTGGAACGCAACTACCCGGGCCTGCTCGTATAGTTGAGCGGAGGCTGAAGCCTCGAAAGCAGGCCGGTAGGAGTCCATTGCCACAGAGCTGAACACTCCTGGGACTCGGGGGTCGGCCGATTCGAGCCCGAGCTGGACCCGCGAGAGTTCGGCTTCTGACCACGTCCGCACGTCGAAGGTTACCGAAGCCGAGTCGGGCACGGTGTTGACAGTGGTGCCGGCCGAGGCCAAAGTCGGTGTAACAGTCGTCTCCCTGATCGGATCCGCCAGGGCTACCGCCGCCAGGGTGATGGCGGCCATGCCGACTAACGCATTGGCGCCCCGATGAGGATCGAGGCCGGCATGCGAGGCGACGCCTCGAAGCGATGCAGTAAGACGTGCCACTCCCTTACGAGCAACCTTGAGGGCGCCGCCGGCGCCTGGCTCTAAAACCAGCACCGCGCGTCGATTCGAAGCGGCCCGCTCGACGACTTTACGGCTAATCCTCGATCCGAGCTCCTCGTCCGCAGTAATGAGAAAAGACGCGCAACCGGTGGTAGCCATGGCATGCATGCCGATGACGAGACCGGCCTTCATGTCGAGGGTCCCCGGTCCGTAGAGCCGGTCGCCGTCCATTCTCCACGGGTTTAGATCGAGGGAGCCGGCTGCATGGACGGTGTCCAGGTGTCCCAGAAGGAGGACTGGGGCTTCGGAGTCACCCAGGCGCAGTACGGGAGTTCCGTCGACTTCCTCCCTGGCGTGAGTCACGCCGAGCGACTCGGCGACGCTTTCGACCACATCAGCGCAGCGGTGGAGCAGTGCCGGGTCGTTCGATGGTGACTCGGAGCGCACCAAGGACTCGAGGTGAGCCACCATGAAGCCCGGATCAGCCGAAGCCGCCTCGACGGTCATCTGTGCACTGTCACGTCGCGCCGCAGCGCACCGAGGTCCTTCAGTGAGCTCTCGTCGATGTCCACCCCGAGTCCAGGCCCGGTCGGCACGTCCAACTGGGAGTTCGCCATCACGAACGGCTCGGTCAGGTCACGGTGGAAGTAGCGGTCGCTGGCCGAAATGTCAGCAGGGTAAACGAATCCCGGGAGGGAAGCGAGAGCGATGTTGGCGGCTCTTCCGACGCCGCTTTCCAGCATGCCGCCGCACCATACCGGAACGCCCCGTTCGAGGCATAAGTCGTGCACCGCCTTGCAGGTAAGAACACCCCCGAGTCGTCCGACTTTCAAGTTGATCACTGTGCACGCACCGGCTGCGAGAGCCTGCTCGACGGAGCGCAGTGAGACCACCGACTCGTCGAGGCACACCGGGGTGCGCAGCTGTCGCGTGAGGGCCGCGTGGCTGGGGAGGTCGTCGACAGCGAACGGCTGCTCGATCATAAGCAAGTCGTACGCGTCAAGCTTGCCAAGATGGTCGAGGTCCTCAGGCGTGTAGGCCGCGTTGGCGTCTACCTGAAGCGCCAGTTCGGGAAATTCCCTGCGTAACGCTGCAACCGGCTCCACGTCGAAGCCGGGCTCGATCTTGATCTTCACTCGCCCGTAGCCCTCACCAAGGTAGCTCGCGACCAGGTCCACCAGTGCGCCAACCGATTCGGTGATGCCGACCGACACGCCCACCTCGATCTTGCTTCGGACGCCACCGAGGTGATCAGCCAGCCGGGTCTTGCCGGCTCGAAGCTCGGCGTCGAGGATGGCCATCTCCAGGGCGGCCTTGGCCGCCGGATAGCCTTTGATCCGTGCCAGCGAACGAGCCACCGACCCGGAGGTGAGCTCTGGCGTTGTTGCGAGCGCCGGTACCGCGAAGCGTTCGATCACCAGCATCGAGGCGTCGACAAACTCCTCGTTGTAGTACGGCTCGGCGTGGGCGGCCGCCTCACCCCAACCCTCTCCTGCGTCAGTCTCGACGTGCACCAGGAGGATGTCCCTTCCGGTCTGCGTTCCGAACGAAGTTCTGAAAGGCCGGACGAGCGGCAGATAGACACGTACCAGCTCGACCCGCTCGAGACTCATCGGGCCCTTCCTCCTACTAAATACCCTTGCTGGGAGAGCCCGGCTACGGCCAGCCCGGCGTCGGCCACATCAGCCAGCGCGCTTGCGACGGAGACCCGCCATGCGTCAGCACGGGTCCTGTCCGTAGTGCGAAGCGCTGCGTAGTCGGCCGGGATTGCGACCACCGAGCCGGCTACAGGCAAAGATTCCGAACGGTGGGGTATCGGCTCTGGATCGACCAGCGGCGGCCCGCTTCCTCCGTCGAGGCACTGGGCTCCCAAAGGCCCGGTCAGATCCCATGAGACCTCCAGACGATCGGTGCGCTCGCCGGTGTTGAAGTTGTCCTGTCTCGGCCCGTAGCAATCAGGGAGAAACGCGCGGACGCGCGCTCCGAGCCTGTGTAGGTTGAACATTGCGTTGGGCCGGAGGAGGGGATCAAAGGTCCATCTCATCTCGGTCACACCGTGTTCCAAGCAGATGAGCCGCTGCGCCAGTTTCAATGCCATTCCAACTCCTGACCCTCTGGCGGCTTCCCGAACCCCAACCTGGTGCGAATGGAGATGCAATCCATTCTCCCATCCGAGGAAACCCATCGCAAAGCCGACCGGCTGACCTCCACGCTCAGCCACCAGTAAAAAAGTGCCAGCGATGGCCAGGCCGCGAAGCACGTTGCGGGGAACAACGACCGCCGGCCCCCAGATGTCCTCCATGAGCTCACGAGCTTTTTCCACCTCTGTCGGACTGAGCAGAGCACTCACGGATACCCCGGCGCGCTCGCTGGCGGCAAGTAGATCGAGCTGCGCTCTGTCTCGTGGCCCAGAGACGCTGTCAGCTTCGGCACCCGTCATGGCGATTTCGTGTAGCGCAGGATCTCGTTTCCCTCGAACAAGATCCGGATGACCGCCTTTCCGTCGGACACCTCGGCGATCACAAGAGCTCCAGTCTCGCTGTCGAGGAAACGGTCATCGCCGATGGGTATGAGGACCGTTTTCCCGTAGGGGGCCGGCCGGTACAGCTGCCGGCCGTCCCAGCGAACTTCGGCCACCATGCCGAAAGGCCCCTCGTAACGACCGGCCAACCTCGCAAGGTGAGTCGGGTCAACCACGGCCACCGTGACCGGCTTGCGCTCGTAGAGAGACCAGCCGTGGACCTCGTCGACGGCCCTCAGCAACTCGCCGATCAGGGTGTTGCCCCCGTCGCCGTTGGTCATGATGACCACGCCGGATTCCTTGGTGAGCAATCCTTCAATCTGGCTGCAGAATCCACGGTTGGTGCCATTGTGGCGAAAGCGCCGACTAGTTCCCATCCCGATGACCTCAGGACCGAGGCCATGGGGGCTGTTGGGCACAGGGGTTAACATCTCGACGGCCATCTGCCTCGTGATCACCGGTGAAGCAGCCGTTCCATCTCGGAGTGCGAAAATCCCTTTGATCAGAAGTGCCAGGTCGTCGACGGACGTCCAGAGCCCGCCAGCGGCCATGGTTGGTTTGATGTTCCCTCCGCCGGGCAGCATCTCTCCTGTGACGAAGTGGCCGTAGGCTGTGTTCGCATAGCGCGTGCGGTCGATCGGATGCTCGTAGTGGCTGGCGTGCATGCCGAGGGGACCCAGGACCAGCTCTGCCATGGCCACCCCATAGGGCTTTCCGGTCAGATCCTCCACCAGCAACTGCAGGACGGTCGTGCCGCCGCCGGAGTAGTGGTATTCGGATCCAGGGCGGGTCACCACCCGGACGGCCTCGCTCGCCGACACGGGCGCTCCGTCGAGGATCTCGATGATTGATGGGACCGTGGTGCCAGGGGGATAACCCACAAAGCCCGACGTCGAGGTGCCGCCCGTGTGCGAGAGAAGCCGGCGAGGTGTCACCGGCTCATCTGGCCATGGATCGGTGCGCGGCAGTTGCCAGCTCTTTAGCTGGAGGTTGACGTCGGTGTCGAGGTCGACTAGTCCCTGCTCGGCCAGGCTCAGCAGTCCCAACGCGTTGACCACTTTAGATATCGATGCCGCTTGGAAGAGGGTGCCGGTGGTGACCGGAGCGCCGCCGGCGGAGATCGTCCCATACCCCGCGGACCAGGCCAGATCGCCATCTTCGATCACGGCCACAGCGCAACCAGGCACGCCGTATCGGGCCATGCGGTCGTATAGGTCGTGGTACGGGTCGGGCCATCCTGCCAGGGGTACAGCCTCGCGCAGCCCGTGTTGCACCCTGTGTTGAAGGTCACTTCGCACGGTCGCCCCCACTCCCTGCCGGCTGCCCGCCGATAGGAGCAACACCCGGCGGTGAAATTGAGTCCGCAGCGTCGACTGCTGTGGTGAAGAGGTCATCAGGACGCACCTCGGCCTGGTCAATAGTGCCCGTGACGACCAGGCCAGTGCTGGGGTCGACGTGGAAGATCACACCCCAGTGGCCCCGATGCCCTCGGAACAGCCGGCCGCTGTATCGGCGGGCCTCCAATCCCATGCCGTATCCGACGAATCCAGGGCTGTGCCGTGACGGGTCCAGGGTGCGGAACTCGTAGGACTGCATCGCTTCCAATTCCGAAGGACCGAGCAGGGCTCCTGCGAACAAAGCCCGCCCGAAGCGTGCCAGGTCTGCTGCGGTGGACACCAGGCCACCTCCGGCCCAGTCTGCTGATCCGTGGAGGGGCATGACATCGACCGGACCCGCGAAGGCGTGGAGCAACGTAGCGCCTCGGTGATCCTCGTAGCCCTCAAGATATGTGTCGCGCATTTCGACGGGATCTAGGATTCGAGACCGGTAGCTCTCATGGAGCGGACGTCCGTCGAGCTTCTCAATCACCAGGCCAAGCAGCACATAACCCGTATCGCTGTAGCCGTATCCGTATCCGCCGTCGGGTGGGAAGTAGGGCTCTCCCCACTGCAGGGCGCCCTGCAACAGATCCTGCGGCCGCCACGGCCGTCCCGGGTCAGCCATCAGGGCCTCTGCGAAGCGAGGTGATGTGGCGTAGTCGAACAGGCCGCTCGAATGGGTGAGGAGCTGGCGCACAGTAATGGAGCTGCCGTAGGACCTGCCCTCGAAGTGGTGCAGGTCGGCCAGGATCGATGCGCTCTCCTCGTCCAGGTGTCCTATGGCCGGGTCGTCTGGCGCGCAGCGATCTTCGGCGAAGAGCTGCAGCATCACCGTGGCAGTGAAAGTTTTGGTGACACTGGCAATGCGAAAGGCGTCACCTGGACTTGCCGGGGTCGGGTCTTCGCGAGACACGGTACCGGCTGCCGTCTCGTAGGCGACTGCGTCTTTCGGTAGCTCAACGCGCAGCACGGCGTTGATCACCAAGTCGCTGAGCTGTGTAGCGACTACCTCGTCTAGTGAGGTGACAAGGTCAGGCACTTGGGGCTCCTTTCAGGTAACTCTCGAGTAGGGTCAGTTGCACCTCGCGAGTGGATGCGCTGCCCAGGGCGGCCATAAGGGCGAGGCGTGCCTTCATGGATGAACGGCCTGCAGAGCCGACTACCCCCAAGAAGTCCAATCCTTCGTTGCGAAATCCTGTTGCGTACGGCCTGGCGGCCAGCACCACCGGGAGACCCTCGTGGGCGAGCCGGTAGACCACCTCCCACAATCCGGTCGGGAGGTTGAGGTCGCCGAACACTTCGATCACAAGCCCGGTGGACCCGGCGGCGAAGGAGTCGACGAGCTCCGGCTCCATGTCGGGGTAGGCGCCGAGCAGTCGAACGCCTGGAGCGAGACCTTTGGGGGTTCGCCACGAACGGCGCGGGGGCTCGCCAAGGTCGCCGGCGAGATCGTCGACGGACGCCAAGGGAGGTCCGGGGACCGACACGAAGGCGTCCAGGCGCGTAGCGTCGACCTTTGTGAGCTCGGCGGCCCGGTGAACGGTCCCGTTGAGTAGCGCTACGACGCCGAAGCGGGCGATGTAGGGGTTGCAGGCCAGCTCGATGGCGGCGGAAAGGTTGGCCGGTCCGTCAGGATTAGGCGCGGAGTGTGGGCGCATGGCCCCGGTGACGACAACTGGGACCGGGACAACGGGGCCAAGAAATAGGTCAGCGAGGTAGGCCGTTTGGTCCATCGTGTCAGTCCCGTGGGTGATGACCACGCCGTCCGCTCCAGCCTTGACAGCCCTTTCGGCGGCTTGGACAACGCCCAGCATCGACGCCGGCGTGAGGCTTGCGGAATCCCCCCCACCAGCGTCTTCCACAGAAACATTCGCAGGGAGATCGCCGAGCTCGGCGACTAGGGCCTTACCCCGGAGCTCAGTCCAGGTAGTACCGTCGAAATGTGAGCTGATGGTCCCCCCGGTTGCGACCACGTGGATTCGAGGTCGTTTCATCGGTGACGTCGCCCTCCCCATGCTGTTCGAACAAGAAGTGATAGCTCTCTTTGGGAGAGACCGTCCAGCTCCTGATCGATCGGGTAGATTGGCCTTCGCAGCCTTATCGGACGGAGTCGGGCCAGGTCGACCGGAGCGTAGCCTGACGCGTCCACCTCGACGATTTGGAAATCCTTGAAAAGGTGGGCGAAGCCGGCTCTGAAGTGACCGCGTGACTTGACGACGACGACTCGGGAGCTGAGCGGATCCAGGCCCACGTGGTCCAGCAGCCCCGGGTCGCTGACCTGGACCGGTCGGCTGCTCACGCCAACGCGGACCCCGCCCAGGTCCAAGGAGCAGGAGTCCCCTGGCTCGACGACTGCGCCAGCGTAAACCCCGACAGTCGGCCGGTACGGTGCCGTCTGTAAAGCAGTGACAGTCGCCGGCGTCGTGAAGGGTTTTGCCAAAGGCCGACCGGAGTTCCTGTTGAATGTGGCGGTGATGTCTGCGCCGATCCCAGCGTCGAATGCCTCCTTGACGAGATCCGGATCGCACTGCAACCCGAGCTGGACGTCGGTGGCTCCGGCGGCTACCAATGCGGAAAGGATCGCCGTGGAATTGCCCGGCGCTCCGCCGCCGGGGTTGTCCGCCACGTCGGCTAGCAGGAGCGGCCCGCTGTCGGTGCACGCGCGCTCTACGGCTTTTGCGAGGGGCGTGGCCGACGAGCGGTACTCGTGGCGCCTGGCCCAAGCCAAGGTGGCAACCTCCTGCGCGACCCGAGACGGGTCCGAGCCCGTCCCGGCACAGCCCGTCGTGGCCGTCACGGTGACGGACAGTCCGGCATCGGAACTGTCCCCGAGGGAGAAGCCACCGAAGACGGAGATGTTGCGAATCGGGTCTCTCACCATCTCCTGCGACCGATCTATAACCGACCCGAGAGGTTCGGATCCCGTGGTGAGCTGACCGAGCTGGGAAATGAGAAGCGGTAAGGAGCACCAGGCAACCTCGAACTCCTCGCCGTTCGCGGCTTTTAGGGTTAGAGCGGCGGCCTCCCTCGCCCGATCGGCGACGTCCACGTGAGGGTTGGTGCGGTAGCCAACAATCGCGTCCACGGACCTGACCATGGCTACCGAGACGTTCGCGTGCAGGTCGAGGACGGCTGCTATCGGAGGCTGCGGTCCGATAACCCGCCTGAGCAACTCGAGGTAGGCTCCGTCGGCGTCGGTCCCGTCCGTGGTAGTCCCTGCACCGTGGCCGAGCACCAAAAGAGCGTCCAACGCGCCCGCTTCGCGCAGGGCGGCTTCCGTCTCGGCGAGATAGTGGACGAAGTCGCCGTTGTCCACCGGCCCCCCGGGCGGAAGCTCCATCACGGGAAGCTCGACGATCTCAGCCCCGGACTGTTCCAACATCTCCACCGCTGGCCCCGCCTGCCAGTCGGCGCCGAGACCTCCGGGCTGTCTGTCAGGCCTGAACCCGTCGCGCGCACGGACTGGCGGAGCGAGAGCATTGGTCTCCTGGGCATAGCCGAGGAGACCGATTCGCGCCGTCACGGGGCATCAAGAAGTTGGTCGATCACGTGGAGCACCATTCGGTCCACGCCGTCGAAGGTCCGGATGCGTGCCAGTTGTTCTCGCATCAGCGCCTGGCGGGCGGTGTCGAAACGGTGCAGCTGGAGTAGATCGGGAACCAGTCGCGCCACGAGGCCCGGGTTGACCTTGAGCAGATGCTCCAACTCGTCTACGAAGACCTCGTATCCGGACCCGGAGATATCGTGAAAGGCAATGCGGTTGTCGGTGCAAAACGGGAACCACACAGCCATGACCCTCGTGCGGTCCGTCCGGTCGTAGCGCTCATGGTTGGCCAGCTTGCGTACCCGGGCGATGGTCTCGGGCCTGCCAGCGCCCGTCTGCGCTCGCGTCCAGCGATCCAGTAGTCGTGGAGCGTCCTGCCAGCGTCGTTCGGAGCGCGCGATTAACTCCTCGGACTGAGGGTGCCCGGCAGAGATCGCACGGGCGAGAGTCCGGACCGCACGCGTGGGGTCCCCGCTGTTGACTATGCGGGTTGCCATGTCAAAGTCGTTGGTAGTGCCCCGGGATAGGAGCAGAGCTGTGGCAGAGTCGGCGAGTGAGCGCACAGCGCGATCAGCGGCGTCTGTGCTGGCGACGTCGTCGCCGCCGCGTTCGACCACCTCGAGGAGAATGGGGCCCAGGGCATAACCTATGAGCCGCGCCAGCTCCCCGACTCCTCGGTGGACGCCGTCAATATCTATCGGGTTGCTTCGGTCGCCTAGCGCCACCTCGCCTGGGAGCTCCAGCAGTCGGGCGAGGACGGCAGGGTCATCACCTTTTGTCAGCACCCCGCTAAGCCCGCCTGCGAGAACATCGCACGCTTCACGGGGGAGGGCGTCGTTGCCGACCCGGTAGGCGTCGACTGCTCTCACCTTAAGCTCGTGTGCCGCCGCCCACCTGGCGTAGGCGTCGGTCTCGTGGACGACCAGCATCGCCAGTTCTTGAAGCGTGTGGTCGATGCGCAAATCGATCGGGGCGGAGAAGTCCCGCAACGCCGAGACGATCACGTCGGATCGCCCTCGCACACCCACCGCCATGTAGCGGCCGGTGAGAAGCAGCTGATGGGTGGACGTCGAGACTCCCCCGATCTCGGATTCGCAGGGAGACCCGTCGGGATTCAAGAATGCCAGATCGAGGGGGATAGTGACTGGATCTGTCTCCACCAAGTCGTCCGTGCGCTCAGCCGTCACTTCGATTCCCCCAGGCCGGCGATGCACCGTAACCGACACTTCCGGCCGCCCAACCAACCGGAACCACCTCGAGATTCCGGTGATCTCCCGGGCGCTACCTGGAGCTGCCAGTTGTAGCGCCGCCACGAATTCATCGACGGCGGCCGCTGAGAGATCAAACTGGCGGTGGAAGTCCTCTACAGCGCGTTGCCAGGATCCGATTCCGGCGACCCGCCTCAGCATTCTGAATATCTCGGCACCTTTGAGATAGGTCGTGCGGTTGTAGGCCGCACGGGCGTCTTCAAGGTGGGAAGGGACCGTCGCCACGGCCAGCACCGTTTCCTCGGGGAACTGCACCCGTCGCAGGTAGCTGACTTCGTCAAGTCGCGCGACAGGCCCTTCCAGGGATCGACGAAAGTCGCCTTGGGCAAGCACTGTCAGTCCTTCTTTGAGGGCTAGCTGCTCCCAGGAGGAGACCGTCACCCTGTTGCCTCTTGTGTGGTGGAGATACTCGTGGGTAACGTTGGCTAGGATCGGCAGGACGTCGTCGTCTGTCCACCCACGCGGGTCGAGGATCAGAATCGACGGCTCGAAGAACATCAGGCCGTGGTACTCGGTTGCATCCGGGTACCTGGGTACTGCGGCCATCGCTAGGCGCTCCAGGTCGTAGGGAATGCCTCCGTCGGCGAGATCGAACCTCATCACCGCTTCCAGCGTTTCCAGGGCATAGCCGGCCCCGTCGATGCTGTCGGCACTAGCCAACACAGCGATTTCAACCGAGCTGGTCGGGCCTGGTTCGATGGTCTTCGACGCCGTCTCGAACCGCCCGGCTAGCACGGACACCAAATAGCTTGGCTTTGGCACAGGGTCGTCGAACGTCCGTGCGATTCGGCCGTCGGGCAGTGCCGTTTCGTCGATCATTCGCCCGTTCGCGAAAACCTGCGGAAAGACGGCTGGGTCAGCGACCAGGGTGACCGTGTAGGTAGAGCGAACAGAGGGATTGTCCATGCAGTAGGTGACATGGCGCAGACCGGTGGGCTCAAGGTGCGTGTTGAGAAGTCCCGGGCCGCCGGAGAGCCCCAGCTTGTGGGGATCTCCGGGCACTACCGCTACCTGGGTCTCCACCAAAGCGTTCGTTCGGTGGCCTAGGTTCACCAGCAGGCCGAGCGGACCCACATGAATGTCCTCCTCGCAAACCTTCTCACCGTCGACGCGAAGTTCGAGCAGGTTGAGGCCGTCGCCGTCTAGCGACAATTCGCTGTCAGCTCCATCCGAGCCAACCCGTCTCAACGATAGGATTGATCTCACCAGTACTTCAGTGGGATCGAGATCCATCCGAATGTCGATGTGGTCGGTCGTCCACTCCGGTCCAGGTGAAAGGGGCGTCTCAGGCTTCATCGGAATGATGGGAGCCACGGATTTCTCCCATCCCTGCGCTCACCTGCTCGAGAATCTCGTCGATATCTTCTTCGGTCATTGCCGTGGAAAGAATCATCAATCCGAAGGGAATGATTTGTACTCCGTGATTGAGGAGGAAGCGATGGAGCCCCAGGATCGTCCGCGCCTCGTAGGGTCCAAGGGGAAGAGATCGGAAGTCCGTGAAGGGCTTGTCGTTGAAAATCAGTCCGGCGAGGGACCCTCTGCCCGTCACCTGGCCTTTCAAGCCGTGGTCCTCCAGGCATCGACGCAGCCCATCGCGCAACCGGTCACCCAGGCGATCGAGCCGCGCGTACGCCACAGGCGTCATCTGTTTCATGCATGC